>Ga0256405_10002870_pt1 | contig 37497 bp, 37 predicted proteins | sample RumenRJG_02DNA_FD_189096 | JGI IMG/M metagenome (GOLD analysis project Ga0256405, IMG submission 189096) | Bovine rumen microbial communities from Lethbridge, Alberta, Canada - RJG_02 | ecosystem: Host-associated > Mammals > Digestive system > Stomach > Rumen | place: Canada: Alberta...
AAGAATCTTATAAGCGATGACATCTCATATGAGGATGTAAAAGCTTTTATCCAAGACTTTACAAAAGACTTATTCTAATAAAAGGAACTTCTGGTCCAGTGGACCAAAGGTTATCCCGATCACAAGTCAACTAAAGTGCTACTACTTCATCGTAGAGACAAAAGAACATATCCTCCACCTCTGTATCCTCATGAAAATGACCGAAATACCATGCCGTAAACTCTGTATTATCCGCCACACGCTGAAGATACTGTCTAAGTTCCACTTCATCATCCGACATTTCAACATATCCTATAGACGCAACAACCTCTCGCGGACCGGAATGGCTTAAGATGTAATCCACCTTAAATCCACAGCTTTCCAAGTTATGCCAACCTTCCTCGTATTCTTCGTAGTTTGGCAATTCCTCCGGAAACCAGGATATACCCTCGGTTCGATACATCTTATCAATACTATATGCTCCTCCAAAGGTAAAAAAAGTGGTTCCATCAATGTCAAACACCTGTCCGCGCATCAAATGAATAATATCAGATTCAATAAAATGTACCTTTCCGCCATTCCATTCATCTACATGATATGAATTAAGGAGTTCAAAATTTTCATGGTTTCCATCAATAAACAATGTTGTAACAGGAAGGTTTCGAAGTGTTGCCCTTGTTGCCGCTTCATCAGAAGCAGAAAAACCACAGACACCTACATCGCCTAAAATAATCAAATAATCCTCATCCTTGGAGAACTCTGCATCTCTGCCATCATAGTACTGAACCACCTTTGCAAGATCCAACGTTCCATGGGTATCGCCAGCAATCAAAAAACTCATTCGCACTTCCTCCGTGTTATTCTTTGTGTTCGCAAAATCTCAACTTACATATTCTTCGTACTTTCTCACGGGAATCCTTCTATCTGATTCAATCTGATAATACTTTCCGTCACTTTCGTCATATCCCAATAATAGAAGCTTTCCTCCCTTGTATACCGATCCATCAATATAATAATGACTCTCTCCATCATAATAAACATCATGGTATGAGCGATCATTTGCTAGATCCCTAGTTCCTGTACCGACATGCCCCGCAACTATCGTTTTATAAAACTTTCCTTTTGATGCAGGAAACTTCCCCAAAAGCAGGTCATCCGATGTACCCCACATCCAATACTCTCCTGCCTCCTCATCCACACCGGCATGAACAAAAATCTGATCATCCGCGTCGTAGTATGCAGGCATATTCCTTATCCACCTGATAAGATCTGCATGATTAGAAAGGATCATTTGAACCGCTTCCTTACTAATCGTTTCCAAAGAGCTAGTTCTTGAAATCTGATTGAGAAAGTCCATTTGTTGTTCAGAAACAAACGTACTTATGGTATTTGCTCCATATTCAAAATCAGTTCTTAGCCAGTCATTAAATGTAATAAGGTCTTCTGTACCATCTGAAAATAGATTCCTGTAATCATCAATCCATTCCAGGAACATCTGCTCATGATTTCCTTTTAAAACAATTATTTTATCTTCACCATTTTTCTTCTGAAGCTCCCATAGATACTGCAGAACCTGGCAGGAGCTATCCCCATAGTCAATGTAATCTCCGAGAAAGACAATGCGATTATTTCCACTGAGGTCAACCAGCTCCATTTTCTTTTCCAGTTCTTCTATACATCCATGAATATCACTCATTGCGTAGATCATACCTAAATTTTTTTGCCTTTTTAAAAACTCTTTTTTCGATATAGACTTCAGCTCATCATTTTCCAAAATTAGCATAGGATGCTTACCCCCATCTCGTTCGAGGATGAATAAATTCATTTTTTAATTACAGTAAACCTTAAGCACTCTCTCAAATATCTTAAAACTACTATCATCATGTGGCGAGCAGTTTTGCATACCCCTATTTTTCCTATTATGAGACACTATTCTCAAACCTTTCATAACTTGCTACAATTTCCGTCAGGCTCTTTGGTTCATAATCCATATATGGCATCATGCATCCCACGTTATACGCCCTCAATACCTCTTCCCCATCTCTTCGATTAAAGGAATCCTCATTGTCCATCTCTCGAAGACACTTTTTGAAATAATACTCCTCGATTGAATTATGAACATGCCCGTATAACAGGATTGACCCACGATGCTGATTCTTCCACATTAGTATCGGATAATGGCAAAGCACCAACTTCACATTTTTTCCGTCAAGCGTATCGCTTATCTCTTTATAATCGCAGATTTCATCAAAAAGCTGCTTATATCGCAGATCCTTAATATCATCATGATTCCCTTTAACCATTACCTTATGACCCTTTAGCGTCGATACAAAAGCGATCAAGTCCTCCTGTGTTCCTCGCATAGCCAGGTCTCCGAGAATATATACCGTGTCGCCATTTGTAACTTTAGCATTCCATTTATCCTTAACGGTTGAATGCATCTCCTCCAAATTATCAAATGGGCGATCATCAAAATTCTTACCTGCTCGTGTTACATTTTTGTGAAACAAATGTAGGTCACTTATGTAATAATTCATATACCAAAGACTCCTTAATTCACTATTACCCCATTAATGCTCTTAGTCTTTCAAAATCATACTCTCTTATTATCTCAGCACCATCGGAGCACACTGTCTCATGATCTGTAACAACAATCTCGGCGTCCAAGGGATCCTCTACCATTTCTTCAGCCATCAGTTCGAAAAAGTCGTATACGCTAAAGATTTCCGTGACATGAAAATAATCCAGCAAAAAAGCCAAGGGTGTATTTCCTGCCACTTGCGCAATGCTGTTTCTCGCCTGGTTCAACCAAATGAATTCATTTTTTAACAGATCTATTCCAAATAAATATGCAAATGTACTCTCACAGTCCACAAGGAAAGCAGATTCGACAGTTTTTGGCTCGTATATTTCTCCACTGTCATCCTCATCTCTCAGCATATAGCCGGCTCTACAAAAACACTTGTTAAAGTTCACTCTTGAGAAAACATTGTCACAAAATATAAGATACCGGTATTCCGAATGACGCGCTTTAAACTCAGGAAGATTGATGTCAAAATATTCGGAGCCACCGTTATATCCACTCGTTTCATCTCCTGAATATGTAATAGCATCTGATTGTTGTCCTGCCATTGTCCTCCACGAAAATTCCTTGTGTCTGCCCTCTTCTGTAAGCGCAAACACGGAAAGATCAATATCATTAACCTTTTCCCAATATGTAAATGCCCGTAGCTTTTTTCCCTCGTCAAAGGGAATCCTCGACCCTTTTGAGAGTACTCCGTATCCGCCCTGACTGGTATTCTCCGCAAGTGGAAGTGCGTAGTTTTTCATCGCAAGATCAACATATACCTTACCAAGTCTATTCTTCAACCGCCCTTTTAGTCGTGACCGTATAACAGTCTTAAGAGTCTCGACCTGATCCTCAGAAAGTTTGCTTTTCCTTCTGTTCTGCTCTTCATTCGTTTCAGCATGAACCTTTAAAAGATTATGTCTGGAAAACTTGAAAATACGCCCACCAACCCTTGAAAATGATTCATATCGGAATAACAATTGCAACAAAATAAGCGCACTGCAATCCTCCGGAAAATCAGAAAGAAAGGCCTCGGCTTCTTCACTATCCATACGGCTTATAATATAATCCAAATTTCTAAGCAAAGCTGATGTTCCCTTTTTTTCACGCAATAAACCGGCTGCTTCCTGTCGCCTGTTTTCACGCATCAACTTTTCAAACTTGCTGTATACGGATTCGTTTCCCTTTTCTCTCATAGCACGCACAAATACTGATGCGGCTTCATTTTTAGGCTGATAATGAATGTGATGCAAAAAGCCATTCCATAGTTGCTTCTTCTCATAACAGGTACGGATATCGCACCTGCTTCCCTTAAATATCCTATCTAAAATCTCTGTCAAAAGCTTTCTATCCTGATTTTTAAAATTAAGCTTTTTAGGATTGCTATTGTTGTAATTACGATAATTCAATTCGTCTACAACCTTCATCACATCCGACAGATTCATTTTATCAGTGAAAGAAAGCTTTTTTGTGTCAATTAAAAGTCGTACCAGTGTATTTTTTGATGAAATCTCCGGTGCTTCACCGTCATGGTCAAGAATGTATGCCAGCACCAGTGCATATTGTCTTTCATTTAGTTGGCGTGATCCTAACAGAAGATTATAAACGATAGCTTTTATAGTCTCTTCGGCTTCTTCTTCCGTTTGAACCTCAAAATCCTTTACCTTAACATCTTCCTGAAATGCAACACGTTCAAAATCTTTTTCAAACACAGAATGCCCGGGCTCGTCAAAATCACCCAGACCATATGTCGTAAAGTAATGTAAGAGCTGATCAAATAGTAACTCTTCTGTAGTGAGTTCTCGCACACTTTTCGGAAACCCTTTATAAAAAGGCTCCGGAACATTTTCTCCCAACCATTTTGAAAGTTCCCCAATCATCCCATAGTCAACAAGTTTCTCACCCTTTATAATCCTTATGCCAAAGAAATGCGCCAGTGCAAATAAAGTCTCAAATATATTCTTTTCTTCAACATTATTTTCACTGACCAAAATATGCTTCTCAAAAAGATAATCCTTATATATTTCCCGCATATCTCCATCCTCCGCTATTATTATCACAAGAAGCCGACGAATCTTGCCGCTATCATACAAACTGAAGAAGTAAGCGGCAATAGCTGTCGGCACATAATATGGCGATATTACCGGATTAAATATGCGCTCTACCACTGAGCTACAGAACGTTTCCGTCCTGGTGGGATTCGAACCCACGACAACACAGTCCCCTAAGAAGTAAATCCGGTTAGCTGCCATAAGCATTTTTAAAATCAATATAACATCCTCAACTTTTGTTTTCAGTAAATCTATAGTTTAAAATAACAGTAGAGAACCATCTATGAATTCTCCACAATCATCTTCAGATATCTTTCTTTTGTGATTTCAAATTCTCTCCCTTGTACAAAACCTGCCTCTGAATCATCCTCATCAACAATAAGTCGAAATTCTATACCACGCTTGGATTTTACACGATATCCAACAGAAATAATCACATCAAGATTATAGTATTTCGGTGGTCTTGATGCATTATTTGTACTTCTGTCGAAAATTTCGACAGAAGTATCTTTCACAAGTTCTCCCTCCTTAAAAATATTTCCAATATGGTACGCAATAGATGATCTGGCAGTTGCAAATAGACTACTCATTTGTTCTTGCGTCAGCCATACTGTATCTCCATCCATCGGCACAGACAAAGTCACTTCCTTATCAGATGTTTCAAATAGTATAATCTCACTTTCCTTCACTAAAACACCTCCCCCGCATATTACCTTTTCCGAATTTCTTTGATTTCTTCCACAAACTGTCTATCCGGTTTACTTCCTGATAATATCTTTTCAATTAATCCGGCTAGTTCCAACGCCATCAGGCCTGTTGTTTTAAAGCCTCTATATACCCCAACAATCTTTCTTTTTGCGATTTCTTAAGACTTTCCATTTCAATCAAAAGATCATATTCCTTTGTGCCTTTTGTAATCACTCGATAATCCAACTCCTCTACAGATTGAACCGTGTCCTGCAACAATTCATATGGCGTTACATTTAACACCTTACAAATAATCATTATTTTATCTGCAGACGGGTTCGTTTTCTTTCGTTTCCAATCACTAATAGTACTCTGTGCTATTCCAGTAGCTTTCGAAAAGTCCATCTGGGTAATTTCACGCTCTTCCATCAATTTAAAAATGCGTTCACTTATTGTCATTTTCCGTTTCCTTTTCCTTTACACTTTCTTCTATCCATATCTTAAACTCCTCTGGACAAGCAGCTATCCACTCAAAGAAATAAGATGTGAGTTTCTCAAGTGTAATCCCAAAATCTTTCAATGTATTTCGATTTAAGAAATCGTAAACTTCGCTTTCCATAGAAAGTGAATATCCATCCTCCGTATCTGTTACACTAACTGGGTTTTCATGGAGCCTTTGCAATATTAGCGCTCTGATAAAATCATCCATTTCTATTGTATTTTCTTTATCTAAATCGACCTTACCGAACAGTCGCTCATACAAATCAAAAGACATAAGGATTCTATCTGTATCAAATATTTTACATTTGACAGGATTTCCATAAACCTTATAAAAATCATCTGAATCAAATTTTTCTATCAATTCTCTAGAAGAAATCTCCTGATACAGCATAACTTCTGCCCTCTTCTCTATCTTTCTGCATTTATACGTTCCTTCGTATTTCATCCGTATATACGTTATATTATTTCCATATTCAAGCAATGTCAAGATGCTATGTCAACACAATTGTTGCTTTAACCAGACAATACTGCAACCGTACTTTGAGAAAAAGTAAAAACCGTGGACCCCTTTATTTCAAAGGTCTCACGGCTTATTACGTTCTTACTCCAATTATGTAGTTTCAAATCTATTTTTTATGGTAAATCATGTTAAATACGGCATTCTAATTTTCCACAATTGCTTAAACAATAGCCAATAGCTCTACTACGATAAATATTTGTAATCTGGATTGCCAAAGGCATATCTCTGTATACAGAGCAATCCGGCGATATAAATCCCTGATACTTTTTCATGATTTCAATATACTCATCCGGATGAACAAGAATGTCTTTAAACTCAACATCATTTTCATATTCACATACAGCAAAAGCCTTCGGATCAACCTTATCCATTTTACTAAACGGAACAAGATTCTCCGGAATAATAACCTTTTTAGGTCTTTTGATAATCGGCATTTCAAAAATACCGTCGAACTCAGCACCAATAACAAACTCCGGATTACATCCGTCACTTAAGCATGCAGCATTTCTGACTGCACTGTCTACCACGCTTCTCTTTTTTGTGGTTCTACGCTTCCTTCTGTCTTTTGTAGCCTTTCTCTTCTGCCATTATAAATCCCCCTTATTATCTGCCTGTAAATGATATTTCAGTTATATCACAATTACTCGTCCAACTAATCGTCGTCTATCCTCATCAAGTTGATTAAAATGGTCCACCACCTTCAACCAAATTCCTGACCTCAAGAAACTGGTCAAGAATATTGCGTCCTGAGTTTTCACAAGAAATCATTGCTCAGTTATTCTATATTTTTACGGTCTGGGACTTTTGTTCAACAAATCACCACTCCTGCATTTCTTTGTCAGCTCCAAATGTTATCTCCAAAAGTTCTTCGGCTATTTCTCTGCTACAAACCCTCATAAGATTATCATCTGCATCTTCCTTTGATAGTAAATTCACACTTCCATACCAAACAATTTCATCGTCTATTACCGCATAATGCTCACATGAATCCTCGACAAGCCTGATTTCAAATCCTGCCTTACGAAGTCTCTCCATAAGCTCCATCCTGGTATCATCTCTGCCATATTTGTATGAGTCAGGATGCCATGTAACAACTGTCGCCTTGATGCCAAGTTCCAGTCGTTTTCCTAGCACTTTAATGATATGATTAACTTTTTGATTATTTAGCGTCGGGCTGGATACAATAATGGAAAATTTAGCCTCCTCGAGATCTCGCCAATAGACTTCTGCATAGTTTTCAATATCATAGATTGCGTTTACTCTTTGCTTTTCGCCATCCATGTTAACACAAAGTTTATATCCGATCTTTTTATACGCCTTCATTCGTGAAGCAAACATTTTATCGAATTTAGGAATGTGACTGTCCACATAATCATAAACAATTACATTTTTCTTGCCCTCATAATCCCTGTTAAGTCGGCCGACATACTGCTCCACTACATTTTCTCCTGAAACCGGAGTCACCATGAAGAGAGTATCAAGGCGCGGATAGTCAAAACCTTCCCCCAGCAGAGATCCTGTCCCAACAAGAATAAGGCTTTCCGCATCATCAACATTATTCAATTTCTCAACCTGTGCTCTGCGTACTTTGGTACCATTTGCACCCGTCAAAAGGATCAATCTGTCTGCATATTCCTTAAGCCTCGCGGAGAGTTTCCTTGCATGATCAACATATTTTGTAAGAATAACAGGAGTTCTTCCTGCCTGTACACACTCAACTACATCCCTGGTGATTTGCTCATCTCGAGCATCGTTATTCCTTATCAATTCAAATGCCTCATTGCCATATGGTGTTTTTGACAGATGATGTGGCTTTACAGTCTTTGTAAAACGTGGATATACCAGATGATCTATATTCTGCTCCTCGGCTCTGTCCTTTGCCGTAAATCTATGTCTTATAGGGCCAAGCAGAAATTCATTTATCTTTTCCTTGCCATCACCACGTTTCGGAGTCGCCGTTACCCCATACACATATTTTGCATTTATCTCCTGAAGTACCTCTATTGCACTAGCTGAGGCAGCGTGATGACATTCATCAAAGTATACCTGTGAATATTTCTTCAGCATAGGGTGGAACCCATCTTTTTTCTTTAAAGATCGTATCATCGCCACATCAACTATTCCCGTCAGCGTATCGTGCGCCCCCTGAAGGTTTCCGATCAATGTTTTTCTTTTTCTTGTACGTCCAGACTTTGTCTGATATTCCGGCAAATCCTCATCGATATCAAGGAACTCATCCAAGCGCTTAAGCCATTGATTCATCAGATCCGCTCTGTCTACAAGTATCAGAGTACTAACACTCCTTCTTGCGATCATATCGCAACAGACTACTGTCTTACCAAATGCCGTTGCCGCATGAAGTATACCCGTTTCATTTTTAAGCATCGTTTCTACAGCGGGAATCTGTGAGTCCCGCAAATCTCCCTTAAAAGAAATATTGAGTTTCCGCCCTACAGTTCGCTTATCTTCTACCTCATATCTAACTCTCGCATCATCAAGCCTCTTCAAAATTTCATCTCGAAGTCCGCGAGGCAAAACAATATATTTTCCTACATCCCTTCCAAGATAGATAAATCTGGACGTATCATAGTTTGGAATATCCATAGCCTGGTTTTGGAAATACTGCTTATTTGAGAAAGTCGCCATACGTCGAAGCTGTCTCTTTGTTTTATTAGTCATTCCCGAAGAATCTATGTATATGCTATCAGAAAGAACGATGTGAACCACACCATCTACACCACCGGATTCAATTTCAGTACTCTTATCCCAAGGCGTATCGTTTCCATTATCTTCACTGGCAGACCCTGCACTATACCATAATGAAAGATAATCTTCGATTTCTTGCCTTGTCAGGCGTCTTGTACCGGCGAGCACTTTCAACTGATCCTCATACGCGTTCCAATTGTCGTCTACAAAAGCGCTGTTTCCGGATTTTAATGCCAAACCCTGCAATGGAAGGGCAATCACATTTCCAAGTCCGCCATCTGGAAGAACATCCTGAGTTGGTATCATTCGATCATAATATCTGAACGATTTAAGATTCACAGATTCTGCCCCTTTTTCAAGAAGTGCAAACCCAAATCTTCTCGCAAGTCTGGCAGGAATCATTTCTTTGAAGAAAATCCATAGATGTGCCCCTCGCCCCGATCTTGAACGTTCAACTACAGCATCTACATCCAAATTCTTACAAATACGTCGTAGAGCATTTATTTCTTCTTTCCAACTATCATCAATATTCGCATGGTCATCCTGCTCTGCCCCTTTTGCATGATTATCAAAATCAAAAACAAGAAGCTGACAAAGATTATTCTCAAGCATCGGATAGATTGCCACCACATCATTTCCATTAGGATCCATTCCCGTCATATGCGCTTTTATTAACGGCAAAGTAATCGGCTTATATGCCCTCAGTTCACAATCTTTGCACCGAACGCCATCTCTTTTTTGAATATGGCAATCTCTATCCCACCTATTAAAACATTGCGTATAGTATCCATTTTTTCCTGTCTTGGGATTCGTATAACGAAGGTCATATACATCCTTCCTGCCGCGACAGAACATCACAAAAAAATCTCGTGCAACTTTATCTGTAATCTCAAATCTTTTAATACGTGCCCCCTGATTCTGATCATACGATTCCGCCACTACTTTATCATTATCTGATACTATATCCGTATAAGAAACACCGGCTTCATCCATACGTTCTTTCAAAAGCCGGTTCTCCATTTCCAGTTCAGATATTTTATTTCTTAATTCTATAATCTGCGTTTCTGAATAATCCATCATACTTCCAGCAACCTATATGGGTTACCTGCCAGTTCCTCCTTGAGTATATCAAGTACTGCCTCGCGAGATTCCAAATAAAGCTCCGTTCCTTCATCCATCAAAGCTTCATATACGGTTGTCTTTATCAAAAATTCGACAGCCTCATCTCTTGAAAAGCCCTTGTCATTCATAATATATTCCACCAGAAATGTTGCTATATTTCGCATGGCTTTTTTCTGATTTGCGTCTGTAATCATTATCCAATCACCTGCCTTTTTATCCTATCAAAGTTTAAGGTCTTTACTGCCTCCTGCGTTCTAAAATAATACTGTTTGGGCAGGTTTTCCGGCCGAAACATCGATCTCATCAGACTCATAGATTGTCCCATGATATAACGGCTTCAATTAACTCTACCTCCCTGCATTTCTATATAATCTTTAAGATCATCAATAATCCCCTGATTGCCTGTTGAATTATAATTCTCATAACAAACATCAATATAGCTTAATACGTCATATTTCTTAAAAATATCTGATAACTCTGAATACGTTTTCTTCCAGGCATCAGCCAAAATTGGTATTAGAACCAACTGCATATTAAGTACTTCTTTTTCTCTCATACTCATACTGAAGCCCTCCCTAATTCTCCAATCTCTTGATTCGGTGACGATGTCAACTTCTCAATTTCGGCTTTGTATTCCATAAGTCGAAGCACATACTCAGGCATTTGTCTTTTGCCAGCCTCCCAGTCACAGACGGTTCTGCATGGAATGCAATAATAATCACAAAACTCCCTACGATTCATCCCCATATTCTCTCTCACCTTTTTTATGGCATATGCTGTATCCATCCTGCTCATCACTTGCAGTAGCATCTTGCAGTTCTTCGGAATCATCTACATCCTGTTCAACCACTGCATCCGTGATTACATTGCCTCGATCATCGTGCTTCGCCATCATGTCACGAAGCCAATAGGTAATAATGGCAGCCACTGGAATGGCGAGAAGGATTCCTACCACACCGAACATTCTTCCTAGAACAATAATGGCAACCAGGACCCAAACCGATGGAACACTCAAGGCTCCTCCATAGAACTTTGGCTTAATGATATATCCGTCTATAGTCTGAATAATAATGGTAAAGATCAAGAATGGAATCACCGCTGTAGGCTTTACCAGAATCAGGATAAAGGATCCAATCAAAGCTCCTGCAATAGGGCCGAAGGTTGGCGCTAGATTAGTGACACCCACAACCACAGAAATCAGAGGCACATAAGGCATCTTGGCAATCAGCATGAATACTGCATTTGCCCCACCCACAATAAATGCATCTACGATTTCACACACAATATACTTATTGAAAATCATATTGATGCGATGAAATGCAGTGCTGCTTTTCTGATGGACATTTTCTGGCACAATGATGTGGTACATCTTTTTGGAACCCTTCAGGAGATCCTTTTTCGCCATGAGAAAATAAATTGCAATAATAAAAGCCAGAACCCAGGTAAATACCTGAGATCCCAAACTAGTAACCTTGCTAATAATGGTGCTGTAATTCGCAGAGAAGTACCCACTGATCTTACCCATCACCTGATTCAGCTTGTCATTGATATCTGCTGCATCAATCTGGGCACCACGACTATTGGCATTGGTTGCTATCTTCTGAACAAAAGTAGTAAGCTGCTCTTCATAGGTAGTCCAATTGGTTACAATATCTGTAATACTCTCTACCAGGGAAGGAATCAAAGCGACAAATAGCAGGGTAAATAAGAGAATAACAACCAGCACATTCAGAATAACTGCGAGAATACGGGCACCCTTCTCTCCCATATGCTTCCGCAATCTATTCTCTAGCCCTTTTACAAAGAAATCCATAATATAGGCTAAAATCAATCCATAGATCACTGGAGTAAAAAATCCGATGAAGGTACTAATTCCACGGAAGATCCCACCAAGGTGATTCAGCACTGCCATAAATAATACCGCTGCACATAATGCAAATGTATAACTGCCCCACTTGGTATCTCTCCATTTAAACCACTTCATTCCTTTTTCCTCTTTGATTTATAATAACTATCGTCTAAAAACTTCCAACAGGATTTCTTTCTTTTAGAATTTCCCTTTATATGCCTCTATTTATCTCTCTCTTTTATATTTCTTATTTAAATTCCTTTTTTCTATTACTTTTTATATTTTTTTTAAAATATAGCTTCTTCTATGTTATCACAAGATACCCTAAGAACCCATTAATGTTTTTTGAAAAATGATTATGAAAAGTGAACTTTGTATGAAGAAATCATCCCCTTGGTATACATTTCTAAAAAACATGATATAGTATGAGAAGTGTGCAACCGATGAATCGGTTCGAACTCATATAAGTGAATTATTAAGAAATACGCATCAGATGGATGGCTAGTCGCCATGCACTCTGGTGACATGAGGAATTATCATGGAACTAGCACGTTCTCAAGAGTTAAATGAATACTATGCGATGATTGATTCTCTGGCCGCAGACCCTCGGATCCTGCAGATGTCCGCCTATATCCAGCACGGACGTGTCTCCACTTTGGATCACGTGAAGTCTGTGGCGCGGTTGACATTTCGCTTGAATACTATGCTCCATGCCCATGGCGACAAGGAGACTCTGCTCTATGGGGCTATGCTCCACGACTATTATCTCTACGATTGGCATCACTACGATGGTGGTCACTTCCACGGTTTTACTCATCCTGCCGCTGCTGCGGAAAATGCAGTGTCTGATTTTGAGGTATCACCTAAGGTGGAAAAGGTAATTCGATCTCACATGTGGCCTCTTACGATTCTACATGTCCCAAGCAGTCGTGAGGCGTGGATCGTTAGCATGGCGGATAAAATCGTCTCATTAAATGAGACTGTCAGAAAGAGATAGGAAGAGTTATTGGAATTGATATAAATCATTGCAGACATGTGTCACAAGATATTATAGACATCATATTTACGGGGAGAAAAAATGGTATCACAATACTTTGTAGACTTCATATTCTATAGTTTCCTTGGTTGGGTCTGGGAATCCTTCTACTGCACCATTCAAGAAAAAGAATGGCAGGACCGAGGCTTTCTTTTTGGGCCAATCTGTCCTATCTACGGATTCAGCGTTATTATCGTAAAGCTTTTGGCCCTATTATTTCCACAGATTCAAAATGGTAACATGCCTGCCTGGGGCATCTTCCTCATCTGCTCTATTGGTAGTGCCATAATGGAGTACACCACATCCTGGTTTCTTGAGAAGAGATTCCACATGCTCTGGTGGGACTATAGTATGATGCCCCTCAATCTCCATGGTCGTATCTGTCTCTTCGCCAGTGTGGGTTTCGGTGTGGCTGGAATCGTAGTCGTCAAGTGGCTCCTACCTACCATGTCTGGTGTGCACGCTCTCTTCCCTCCTGTTGTGTATGAGGTGACAGCTTTGATCTTCGCAGGACTCTTAGGAATTGACTTCGCTCTTACTGAGGCCAGCCTGTCCAATCTCCTTAAGAATATGGAGGACTTTCGCGAGGAATTTGATATTCGAGCAGAATTAGCCTATGCTGGTATCTCTGACAAATAACGGAAGCCAAAGACGATATTACTGAAAAAGTCACTGGTGCTAAAGATGGTATTACCGAGAAGGTCACTGGTACTAAAGATAACATTTCAGGCTGGACTGGAAAAATGTCTGACGCTAAGAATGGTATCTCTGAGAAAGTTGTGGATGTGAAAGAACTGGGCGCAAAGTATGCCAAGTCCCTCACCCATGCTCAGCGAAGTGTCCTCATGTCGGTTAAGAAATTTACCAAGCAGAAGAAGGGCGAGGTATCCATCGGTGAAAGTCTGAAGGATGCTCTTCGCCGAATGGAGCAATAAGTCCTCACACCAGGCTCCAGCATGGTTTACATTGAAATATTCAAATGATTACTACATCGGTTACTGTCATGTGTTATAATGAGTTGTAAAAATCAACGCCCAATCAGGGCAGTTACAGGGAGGATATTATGGATAACAATAATCAATTCCAGCAGAACAACTATCAGCAGAACCAGAATCAGGGACAGTATCAGCAGCCTCAGTACCAGCAGCCTCAGTACCAGCAGGCTCCTTACCAGCAGGCTCCTTACCAGCAGTTCGATCCAAGATTCGACTACACACCAATCACTATGTGGGGATATTTCGGATATGAGATTCTATTCGCAATTCCTATTGTTGGATTTATCTGCCTTCTGATTTTTTCCTTCAGTGCACATAATATCAACCTGCGTAACTTCGCTCGTTCTTATTTCTGCTTCCTGATTATCGTATTAGTAATTTTTGGAATTCTCATTGCAAGTGGCGCATTTGCTGCAGCTTCTTACGGTCTGCTTTAATAATTAAGGTACAGCATCAATTAGTCAAGACTCGCTCGCGAGTCGAATAATTACTCCATGGGATACCCCATCGTATGCATTCGTCTTCAGGCATCAGAAAAGCCATCCACTAGGTACCACTAAGAATAATCAGTGGCCACCTGGGGATGGCTCTTTTGTTTGGATCAGTACAACCCTGCTCACGCTCTGCAATCAGCCCATCGAAAAGGAGGGAATAGTCAGCGCCTCCGCATGTTATAAATTTTAATAACCCATTCATTTTTGTGAAAGATTATCATTTCATGAGAAATCTGTTATGATAGGTGGGAGTAGATGAATCTGATTCACTATATTCCTAAAATAATATCTATGGGTTTTCACTTTTCACGCACCGTCAAGACTCGCTTGCGAGTCTTGCGCGCCGGATTCGGGTCTGCTTCAGCAGACAAATACCTGTCCGAATCCGTGCGCATCCTCGCGGAGCGTTTAACACAGTCGGAGCTTGTACCCCGACTGAGTATAGTTTGTCATAACCCCCACCTACGCTAACGCTTAGAGGTGGGGGATTTCTCCGACTGTGTTGAACGATCATCCAAAGTGAAGTATTCATCATTACAAATAGAAACTAGGCTATTTATGAAAAAGAAGATCTTAATAATAAATACAGGTGGCACCCTCTCTTCTGTTGCTAAGGAACATGGGCTGACTCCTGACATCACAACAGACTCTATGATGAAGGAGCTCCATATTGTAGCAGGTGAAGCCGAGCTCACTACCATGGACTTCATGTCTCTAGACAGTGCCAATATCTTTCCAGAGGATTGGGCCAAGCTCGCAGAGATTATCAGTGATAACCGGGATAAATATGATGGAATGGTTGTCATCCATGGTACCGACACCATGGCATACACCTCTTCTATGCTATCCTTCATGCTGCAAAATATCCCAATTCCTGTTGTCATCACAGGATCCCAGCTGTCTATCTCTGATCCAGTAGCAGATGCTATGGAGAATCTCCGTTGCGCCATCTTCATGGCACAGACAGGTAAAAGCGGCGTCTTTTTAGCCTTCAACCGTAAGGTCATCCTGGGTTGCCGTGCCTCTAAGGTTCGGTCCATTAGTTTCGATGCCTTTGACAGTATCAATGCGCCGAATGTTGCGGAGATTAGTTCTCTTGGAATGAAGGTCAATGAAGACCAGCTCCCTAAGAAAAGCGGCATCTTCCATCTACAGAATAACTACAGCAGAGATATCGCCGTAGTGAAAATGTTCCCAGGCATGCACCGCTCTCTATTAAATTCTCTCGCCAAGGAGGGTTGTAAGGCCATCTATATCGAGGCTTACGGACTAGGAGGTATGCCATACCTGAAGCATGACTTCATCGCAACGATTCAAGAGCTTGTAGATCAGGGTATCACTATCCTCATCGGTACCCAGTGCCGCTTTGAAGGATCTAATCTCAATGTCTACGAAACAGGCCGCCGCGCCCTAGATGCAGGCGTCATCCAAGCCAATGATATGACCACCGAAGCCGCTGTTACCAAGCTGATGTGGGTTCTGGGTCAGACCAATGATCCAAAGGAGATCCGCGACTATTTTAATATCAGTCTGTGTGGCGAGGTAATCCTTCAGAAGTAGAGGAATATACCTATTTTCCAATTCCATGACTTTGGAAATAAATCTGAATTCCTTGAAATCATTCGCCTACTACAATAAGGATTACTCAATTCCCTTGAACTCATATCCAGCATCCACAACGGCTTTCTCTAAGTCCTCAGCAGATACTTCCTTGCTCAGTGTCAGAACTGCATTATTGAGGTCATGTGAAGTCACTGCATTTTCAACACCATCCAGAGCCTCAAGAGCCTTCTTTACTCTAGCCTCACAGTGCTCACACATCATTCCTTCGATCTTAATTGTCTCTGTCATTTCCTGCTCCTTTCGCAGATTCTCTTCTGCTTCAAACTCATCAATATTGACTTGGTTCTTTAATTTATGATCATGACTAGCGCTATGAAGCTTAAATAGGTTCAAGCGTAGTGCATTCATACAAACTGTAAAACTTGATAGGGACATAGCCGCTGCTCCCCACATTGGGTTCAGGTGGATTCCTGGATAGAGACCAGCCGCCATTGGTATCAGTAAGGCATTATAAGCAAATGCCCAGAATAAATTCTCATGAATATTACGAAGGGTTCCTCGGCTCAGACGGATCGCTGCAGATACATCACTGAGACGAGAATTCATCAGAACCACATCCGCAGAATCCACAGCTACATCGGCTCCTGCCCCAATGGCGATTCCCATATCTGCACGAGTCAGAGCCGGTGCATCATTGATGCCATCACCAACCATGGCGACTTTACCCCGCTCCTGCAGCTTACGGATCACCGCTTCCTTACCATCAGGAAGAACACCTGCGATGACATGCTCTAGGCCAGCCTTTTCAGCGATTGCCTTGGCTGTCTGCTGATTATCACCAGTCAGCATAACCACCTGGATTCCCATGCCCTTCAGCTCCTGAATGGCCTGCTTCGAATCCTCTTTGATGACATCAGATACAGCGATAATGCCAATGAGCTTACCGCTCTTAGCGAAGAATAGAGGTGTCTTTCCCTCCATTGCCAGGGCTTCTTCCTTGGCAGCAAATTCGCTATCCACGCCGCACACACTGCGAATAAATTTTCCAGAACCGGCATAGGTCATCTCACCAGAGATCATAGCCTGGATTCCATTTCCAGGTAGTGCCTTCCAGTTCTCTGCTATAAATGTAGCCCCAGCCTTCTTTTGTGCTTCGTCCATCTCACCGGCTGCAGCTGTATTCTCCGCATTCTGTAGAAATGTAGGTTCGGTCTTCATTTCTCTATAAGCCACAACAGCCTTAGCCAGAGGGTGCTCACTTCTCTCTTCTAACGCGTAGGCAATTGAGAAAAGCTCCTCCTCTGTGATTCCCTTTGCAGGAAGAATATCAGTCACTTCTGGCTTACCAGCAGTGATGGTTCCAGTCTTATCAAGTGCCACAATCTGAATCTTACCTGTATTCTCAAGGGATTCACTGGTTTTAAATAGGATACCATTCTTAGCACCCATTCCATTACCCACCATGATGGCAACTGGGGTTGCAAGACCAAGTGCACATGGGCAACTGATGACTAGTACACTAATTGCACGCTCTAAGGCTACTGCAAGATCTGTACCCATAAGCATCCATACAACGAATACGACAATTGCGATTCCAATTACAACTGGGACAAATACGCCAGAAACACGGTCTGCTATACGGGCAATTGGTGCCTTGGTAGCTGCCGCATCACTTACCATCTGGATAATCTGTGAGAAGGTTGTATCCTCACCCACACGGCTTGCGCGGGCCTTAATATAGCCCGACTGATTCATGGTAGCAGCGCTAATGCTGTCTCCCACCACTTTATCAACTGGAATTGACTCACCAGTAAGCGCGGACTCGTCAACTGCTGTCTCACCTTCGACAATGATTCCATCCACTGGAATGGATTCACCAGGCTTAACTACAAAGATATCCTCAGTATGAACCTGATCGATTCCAACGGTGACTTCCTGACCATCCTGAAGGATGACGGCTGTCTTTGGAGCCATCTTCATGAGATTTTTCAATGCATCTGTGGTACGTCCTTTTGACATGGATTCTAAGGTCTTACCAACCGTAATCAGGGCTGGGATCATAGCTGCTGATTCAAAGTAGAGCTGATTATGGTAAATAGACAAAAGGTCTACATTTGCCACGCCAGTTGTGATCATATAGGTCATACGATAAAAGATGTAGAGTGACCAGCCGAAGGAAACCGAGGAACCAAGAGCAACCAGGGAATCCATATTAGGGCTGCCGTGGAAGAGGGTTCGGAAACCTGAGATGAAAAAGGCCCGGTTGATATACATCACGATGATACTGATCAGAAGCTGTGTCAGAGCCAGACCGATATGATTGTGATTCAGGAAGCCTGGAAGAGGCCAACCCAGCATGTTATGACCCATGGTGATATACATAAGTAGGGCCAAAAAGCCTAGTGACCATGCCAGTCTCTTCACTAATTTCGGTGTCTCGTGGTCCTGGAGTGCTGCCTCCTCGGAAGCCAGTTTCGCACTGTAGGAATTCGTTCTGGCTCCATTGCCCTGTCCAGATTGGGATGCTGCACCCTTCAACGATGCGCCATATCCAGCATCTTCTACAGCCTTGATGACTGTCTCGTCACTGACCTGGCCCTGAACTCCCATGGAATTGGTGAGAAGGGATACGCTGACGCTCTCAACCTCTGGCAATTTGGCAACTGCCTTCTCGACACGAGCCTGGCATGCAGCACAGGTCATACCTGTAACGATGTATTGCTTCATGTTGTTCTCCTTATAATTTACTTCCTAGTATTTTTTCTTACCGGTATTATTTCTTACTGGTATTGCTACATTCGATGGATGTGGAAATTCCAGCTTTATGCTTCAGTCATTTCAATATCATTCGAATAGTGACTTACTTCATGAGTTTCTGTAGAACCTGGCAGAGTTCGTCAATGCTTTCGTCCTTCCCCTGGCGGATATCCTCAGCTACGCAGCCCTTAATATGGCAGCTGAGCAGCACCTTATTAAAGCTGTTCAGAGCACTTGTGGCTGCAGAGACCTGCATCAGGATGTCGGGGCAGTACATATCATTCTCCACCATCTTCTCGATGCCACGAATCTGACCCTCTACCTTCTTCAGGCGAGTCAGAAGTGCCTTCTGCTCTTCTGTTGTTCTCTTCTTATGACGCTCTCCACAGCAGGACACGGTTTCCTGCTCTGCCTCATGGCAAGCTGTATTTAAATCCTGTATTTCCTTCTCTGACATGTGAGCCTCCTTGTATATTGTAAATTAGATCTCCAGTTTTAGATTCCTGGAGAATCATACTGTTAATTCGCTTTATTCGGTGCTTTATTCGATGTTTTATTCGATGCTTTATTCGGTTCTTTATTTGGTGCTTTATTCGATGTTTCATTCGATGATTTATTGCTTTATTCGGTTCTTTATTCCTAGTCGATACCCCCATGGGGTATCTCTTATGTATGGAGTATATACCCCCGAGGGGTATCATGTCAAGTTATATTTTTGTGTTTCGCCCATATCCGTGGGCGCGGGAGAAAAAGGCGAACTCACGCTAGATTAGGTCGCGAGAACTTGCTTTTAAAAAAGTTTGTTTCGCCCAAATCTCTCGATCAGCCAGAAAAAGTCGAACGCCTGCCAACTTTCCAGTCACATCAAGCCCAATATACCTACCAGATTTTTCATCTCCAGATAATCGTTTCGCCTTTTTTATCCTGCCAGCCAAATTTGGGTGATACATGCCTAATCCCACCACGAGAAATTTTCATTCCATTAAGTTTGTTTCGCCTTATTTACTCTGTTAGCCAAATTTGGATGATACATGCCTAATTTGCCCCCCAGAAAACCGACTAATCTATAATTGCCAGGTCTCGCCCACGATTCCCCACGAAAAAAGAGACCAACGCATCTGTGTTGATCCCTTTTCGTCATTCTATTTACATGATAATTGCATTCGTAGCCATAATCACGAAGCAGCCCTTATCGCATAAGCTGCCATCTTCCGAAAACTATAGCCTTACTCCAGCGCTTCGGCCACATCCTTCAATCCATCGATGATTGACAGATGCTGAGGGCAGATGCCTTCGCACTGACCGCAAGCGATACATTCCGAAGCCTTACCGCCAGTCTCAGCAATCCCCTTATACTTCTCCATGTCCGCTGCATGATCAGCCCCATCGCGACAATCCTGATTATAGAGAGCGAAGTACTTTGGAATTGCAATCTCCATTGGGCAGCCTGGAGTACAGTAGCTGCATCCTGTACATGGAATGGTAATTCCAGAATTAATCACATCAGCTACTGCATGCACAGTCGTAATCTCAAGCTCATTCAGAGGCTTAAAGTCCTGCATATAGTCGGTATTATTCAGAAGCTGCTCCATATTAGACATGCCAGACAGCACCATCTTCACCTGAGGGAGAGATGCTGCAAATCGAATCGCCCAGGAAGGAATACTCATATTTGCATCCAAATTGCGAAGCATCTTCTCTGCATCGTCAGGAACCTTGGCCAGGGTACCGCCCTTCACAGGCTCCATAACAATAACAGGCTTATTGTGTTTCACACATACTTCGTAGTTCAAGCGAGACTGGATTTTTTCAGACTCCCAGTCCAGATAATTGATCTGCAGCTGGACGAATTCCATCTCAGGGTGACGAGTTAGGATCTCATCTAGAAGCTCTGCATCTGCGTGGAAGGAGAATCCCACATGCTTCACCAGGCCTGCAGCCTTCTTCTCTAATACCCAGTTGAATACATCCAGATCCTCATACTTCTGGATGCTTCCACGCTCGATATCGTGAATCAGATAATAATCGAAATAGTCCACACCAGTCTTCTCCAGCTGCTGGTTGAAGACCTTATCTCTGTCCTCTAAAGTCTCAAAGAATCCAGAATGGAGCTTTGTAGCCAGTGTATATTTCTCACGAGGAATACGATCAACCAGAGCTTCCTTAATAGCATTCTCACTCTTAAAGCTGTGATACATCCAAGCGGTATCGAAGTAGGTGAATCCCCTCTCAAGGAAGGTATCCACCATCTCCTTCACCTGCTCGATATCGATAGAAGTGTCATCCTTAGGATCCAGAAGCGGCAGGCGCATCAGACCAAATCCAAGCTTCTTTCCTTCAAAAATCTCACTCATTTACAATCCCCTTTCAAAAGCCACAGTACATACACTTTATCCATTAACTCAGGGTACTATCACGCCTTCGCATGGCAATACCCTGAGGTCATCTCCCTGCTCGCACAGAGAATCATATCGATTGTAATTATACCATGGGAATCATGAATAAAGTAGTCAAGACTCGCTCGCGAGTCTTGCGCGCCGGATTCGGGTCTGCTTCAGCAGACAAATTCCTGTCCGAATCCGTGCGCATCCTCGCGGAGCGTTTAACACAGTCGGAGCTTGTACCCCGACTGAGTATAGTTTGTCATAACCCCCACCTACGCTAACTCTTAGAGGTGGGGGATTTCTCCGACTGTGTTAAAAAACCCCCGGCCCAGTCCTCTGAGGTGCCCCCAATTGTTAGACCAAAATCTAACGATTGGAGGTCGGTTGACTCCTAGGTCGAGAGTTGATTCTTCATAAATGTAAACCGCCTTGAAGCATGGTGGTTAGAACCCCATTCTGCTTCAACAGTTTTATAGAACATAAACCGCAGGCTTAGATTAGCGGTTATTCACCATCTCAGGGTTCATATCATGCCATGCGAGACGATCCTCAGCGATCTTCTCCCACTTGGTTCCCTTCTTACCATAGTTGCAATATGGATCGATGGAGATACCACCACGTGGAAGGAACTTGCCCCATACTTCGATGTACTTTGGATCCATAAGCTCGATCAGATCCTCCATGATGATATTCATGCAGTCCTCATGAAAGTCGCCACGATTACGGAATGAGAAGAGATAGAGCTTCAGGCTCTTACTCTCAACCATCTTCTCCTGTGGTACATAGGAGATGTAAACTGTTGCGAAGTCAGGCTGTGCAGTAATTGGGCACAGAGAAGTGAACTCTGGGCAGTTGAACTTAACAAAATAGTCATGATCTGGATGCTTATTGATGAAGGTCTCAAGCAGAGTCTTATCATAGTCATTTGGGTACTTTACATTTCTATTACCTAACAGGGTCAGATCTTCCTTATCCTTTTCTCTCATGGTTATTCTCCTTTAAACTTACTAATTACAATTATTTCGGATTCATCCTTCATAATGGGTGTCCAAGCCTCGATTCTGCTTATGTACAAGACAAGAAGCATCCTTCGCAATGGATTTCCAAGCTTCGATTCTACTTATGTACAAGACAAGAAGCATCCTTCGCAATGGATTTCCAAACCTCAATTCTACTTATGTACAAAGCAAGAAGCATTCTTCGGCTTGGTTTACATTCATCACTTCTTCAGTGCTGGATCCTCCACGCCATTAGCTGCGAAGGCTGCGGCACGATCGATACAGGTGCCGCACTTGCCACAAGGCTCATCGCCGCCCTCATAGCAGGACCAGGTCAGCTCGTATGGTACGCCAAGCTCTAAGCCCATCTTTACAACTCCAGCCTTATTCATGTCTACGAAAGGAGCCTCAATGGTAAGCTGATGTCCGCTTCCCTCATAGATGGCCTTATTCATGGCCTCGTTGAAGACAGGTGAACAGTCAGGGTAAGCGAATCCAGCGGCATCATCTGCATGTGCGCCGTAATAGATGACGCTGCATCCCTTGCTTAGAGCGATACTTGCTGCGGAGCTAAGGAAGAGACCATTTCGGAAAGGTACATAGGTGCTCACTGGCTTATTACCCTTGGTTTCCTTAATCTGCTCTGCATAACTCTCTAATGGGATCTCCTTGTCAGACTGCTTTAATAATGTGCAGTCACTGTACTGGAAGATCTCAGCCAGGTCTAAGAATAAGTGCTCCACACCGTAGTACTCAGATACATTAATTGCTGCCTGGATTTCCTTATCATGCTTCTGTCCATAAGAGATTGACAGTGCGATGACATTCTCCTTACCATATTTTGAAACAGCCAGACCCAGCGCTGTTGTTGAGTCTACACCGCCACTTGATAGTACCATTGCTTTCATACGTAACTCCTTACTCGGTCAGCCATCTATCCGCTGACCCTATATCACCAAAAATATCAATAAAATTGCAATGAATTCGTCATTCATCATTTCAACTTTTCAATTGCCCACTTTGCAATTCATTCATCATCTCAACTTTACAATTGCCCACATTGCAATTCATTCATTATCGCAACTATACAATTGTCCACTTTGCAATTCAGCCATTATCGCAGATATAACTGCAGGGTAGCGTCCGTCTTAAACTTGCCACGAAGCTCTGCAGTGAATGTCTTAGTATCTGTCTTCTTAATGCCACGAGCACTTACGCAGGAGTGCTTGGCCTCTAAGAGAACCGCCACGTCCTGGCTGCCTGTAATCTCCGTCATGATATCCGCGATATCCTTGCCGATTTTCTCCTGAAGCTGCAGACGACGGCCGACCATATCTGCGATACGTGCAATCTTAGACAGACCGATGACCTTCCCCTGTGGGATATAGGCCACAGTCGCCTTCATGTCATACATAAGTGCCATGTGATGCTCGCAGTAGCTGAAGAGATCGATGTCCTTCATGACAACAACTCGACCTGGCAGTCCATCACGATTCATACCAGTGAGAGTATCTGCACCGGAATCAAGGGCATGGTCTACATTTCCATCGATATCTGTATCTGGAACTGCCTCCACGTCGCTCTCTAAGCCGTCCTCGAAGGTCTTATTGAACATCTCTGCGATCTCGTGATTGGTGTAATTCATGCCAGCGAAAACCTCTTCGTACATCTTCGCCACACGCTTCGGGGTATCGATCAGGCCCTCACGATTAGGGTCATCCCCCAGAGCCACCAGAATCCCGCGGATATGCTCCTCAATTGCTTTCGTATCTATCATTACACACCTCTTTCATTGGGATCCCAGATGACCTTATGCATCTGGATCTGCAGGCGCACGTCATTCATATTATGCGCCATCATGTAGTCCACCATGTCCTTAGTCTCGATGGCCCCGAAAATTGGGCTGAGGTAGGCATGGCAGCGCTCGGTTAAGTGATACTCCTGGATCAGCTCCCAGGCCCGATCTAAGTCCTCCATGCTGCCAGACACGAACTTCACCGTGTCATCACTCTCTAAGAACTGCATATTCTCAAGCTTCATGCCAGACTCACAACCACTGCTAGGCAGCTTATAGTCCATGGTAAATGTAAACCGTGCTGGTAATTCCTGGCGAAGCTTTGCAAAGTCTTCAATCGCAACTGCTCCATTGGTCTCAATCTCTACCCGGAGACTCTCATCTGTCATCAGCTCACGGAGAAGCTCAGGCATCTCAGGCTGGAGAAGTGGCTCACCACCAGTGAGGGTCACATTCTTCACACCAGTCTCACGGATGTAGGCATGGATCTCAGCCGGTGTCATCTCAGTGAAATCACAGCCTGCTTCATTCGCCCACATGGTATCGCAATATGTGCAGCGGAGATTACAGCCCTTAAAACGGATGAATACTGCTAACTCTCCTGCTCTAGTCCCTTCGCCATTAATACTGACGAATTTTTCTACTACTTTCATCTTATATCCTTTGAATTATTACTATTGTTCCTCGGATTCCTATTCAGATCTCTTACAAATGGTATTCCTATCCGGATTCCATTGTGTCGTTTGCAAATGAATTATATGTCCGGATTCCATTGCATCGTTTGCAAATGGTATTCCTATCCGGATTCCATCGCATCGTTTGCAAATGAATTATATGTCCGATCTTACTCCTCGTAAGATGCATAATTGGTTGGAGTCTCGTAGACATCCACACGATGAACAGGGAAACCCTTCGCCTTCATGCCTTCGAAGAAGTACTGAGAGAAACGCTCAGCTGTTGGACGGAATGGAACTGCTACCATACGGAAGTCCTCATCAGAGAGTGCTGCAATGGTTGCATCCTTAAGTGAGCCCTCTTCGTAGATCAGGCTGTGATCTAGGTTATCGCACATCTCCTTCAGTGCAGACTTCAAATCACCGAAATCAAAAAGCATATCTCTGGTCTGCTTGTCAGTGGATAATTCCTGGCCTGCCACCTCTACAACAACTCTCCAGCGATGACCGTGGAGATTATGACACTTGCCCTCATATCCCTTCAGGAAATGAGCTGCATCAAAGTGATTCTCGGACTTGATATAGTACATGATAGAACTCCTTTATTGTCTGAGGAAATCCCCCAGAATTAATCTTCATTTGAATGTCTGCATTATGGTACATGAACTGTAGCGGATTTTCTCAACAAAAAAACTCCAGGCACAAAGCCTGGAGTCAGTATTCATAAGTTCGAAATGTATCCCGTGATCAAATGCTCTTCATGCTTACCCAATCACGGAACGGCAGTTCAAATGCATGAATTGCTGTCCTGGTTTTGTTTAACGACAGGATGGTACAAACGAACTGTCGAATATTCTCTTTTTGACTTCAACATTGTAGACTGTGATATTGCTCCTGTCAATGCCATGTGGCATGTTCTGGTGCTAAATTCACTGGAATCTTAGGGGAAATCCATTACCAGTCTATCTAGGAGCTATTCCTTACCAGTCTCTTTCGAACAGTTCCAGTTCCTCCCGCTCTCTGTGTTCCGACAAATCAGCGAAACAGATTTGCATCTTCTGGTAGATGCTGGCAAGTCTCACATCTCTGGCTTGATACCCATAATGATCCGATAGTCGAATGATCTCTTGGATATGCTCTTCCGTCTGACCATGCTCCTTCTCTAATCTCTGAATCTCTCGAAGGAGTGCTGGATCATGACCCTGGAATTCTCTTTGAAGAGACAATTTTCCTCCCCGGTTCTCTTCCTGGGAATCCATTCCGGCTCCTCTATCAGAACGATTGCTAGCTCCCTCTACCATGTCGTAGCTAGCCACCATCAGAGGAAATACCTCCTCTTCCTCCTTCTCAAAGTGGTGCTTCAGTTCAGATGATAGGGCGTAGAACTCCTGAAAGATGTCCTGGATTCTGGCATCCATGACCTGGGTCTTTTTGAATAATCCACTACTAGTATTATGATCTGTCTCGTATGCATCCATCTCTTCACGGATTTCTCGAATCATCGTTAATTCCTTAGCATGATAACGGCTCACAATCTCGTCGATCAGCTCCGGAACGGTGAATTCTTTCTTTGTATCATTTTCCACTTTGCCCTTTAACTGGGCGATCATCTCTTGTGTAATCATATGCTCATCATACCCCTATTATCCTCGGGATACCGTTGTAATTGCAACCAAATACTCAAAAGTGGATTTTTATATTTTCCCTGCCACCTCAACTGATACATATGATAGAATACAGGAAGTATTGTTTTATGGAGGGGATCATGGCAAAGTTAATATTTCGTTACGGTGCAATGGATGCAAGTAAGACTGCAAATGCGCTAATGGTACGGTTTAATTATAACGAGAGGGGTATGCATGCTGTTGTATTGAAGCCAGGCTTCGAGAATCGTGATGGCGCTCATATCATCAAGTCTCGTATCGGACTCGAGGCTGAATGTGAGGCAGTTGAAACTTTCCTAGCTGAGAGAACACCTGACTTCTTCGATGCAGATCAGATTGATTGCATCATTATCGATGAGGCCCAATTCCTTACTGTAGAGCAGGTTAATCAGTTTGCTTGGATCGTAGACAATCTGAATATCCCAGTCATTTGCTACGGTCTTAGAACCGACTTCACTGGCAGAGCCTTCCCTGGTTCTGGACGTCTCTTAGAACTGGCAGATAATCTCGAGGAGATTCCTACAATCTGCTGGTGCGGACATAAGGCTCGTTTCGAGGCACGTGTCTGTGATGGTAAGATGGTCACAGAAGGTGAACAGGTTGCTCTCGGCGGCAATGATATGTATATCTCACTTTGCAGGAAGCATTTCATGAATGGAGACATCGGTCCTGCCTTTGTGAAGTGATGGTAACGATCATTTTGTGTGTGTCATCCAAATTCGGCAGACCGCCTCAAAAAGGCGAAATCCAAATCAACGCATGAGGATTTTAAATAAAAAACCTCCCAGGGGAATGAACCGACCCCCTATCGTTAGATTTTGGTCTAACAATTGGGGGACAACTCAGAACTCCCTGGGAAGGTTTAACTAGCCACTAAGCAATTGAAATGTACTACTTCGTATGCATATCAGCAATTGATTTTACTTTTGCATATCAGCAACTTATGAAAGTTCCCTTACGATCTCACAAGCTTAAGCTAACTCAAGTGCAAGCTCCATCATCTGATGGAAGCTATTCTGTCTCTCTTCAGAGTTCAATTCCTCGCCGGTAACTAAACTATCGGAGATGGTAAGGATGGACAGTGCCTTCTTATGGCATCTAGCAGCTTCCATGTACAGTGCAGCGGATTCCATCTCTACACAGTAGACACCCATATCCATCCAAGGCTTATTAGCATCTGGATTAGCATTATAGAATGGGTCAGAGGAAAGTACGTTACCAACTACAACCTTAGTACCCTGCTCCTTAGCGATCTCAACAGACTTAGAAAGAAGACCGTAGTCAGCGATTGGTGCAAATGTACCATCAAAGTTGAACTGGTTAGCCCAAGCGGAATTGGTGCATGCGCCCTGTGCGATTACGATATCTCTTACCTTACAATCTGCATTGATAGATCCTGCAGAACCAATACGAATGATATTATCTACATCATAGAATGCAAATAACTCATGAGAGTAGATTCCGATGGATGGCATACCCATGCCCGAACCCATAACGGAGATAGGTCTACCCTTATATGTTCCTGTAAAACCGTACATATTACGTACATCTGTAACCAGCTTAGCATCCTCAAGATAAGTATCTGCAATGTATTTTGCACGAAGTGGATCTCCTGGCATCAGTACTGTCTTAGCGAAATCGCCCTCTTTTGCGCGGATGTGTGGTGTTGGAATTGGTGCTCCCATAATAACCTCCTCTTTATTTCTTATGTCCGTATCATGTGTCTTTCATTGACTTTAACATGACTCATTAAGCCTTTTGATTATATCACATCTACTAATCAACTCAATAACAAATACTTATGAATCCTAGTGAAATTCAAGGAGAATCCTATTAAGATTTCAATGGAGTATTCCTTACCCGAATCTACCTACAAAGCATACCAAATGATCTGTCCATCAAATCTGGAAGAATTCCACTGCCTGAGCTAGATTATCATTGATCGAACGCATCTCTTCGGTTCTCTCCTGGGTATCAGTACATGCAGCTGCAACCTGCTCACAGGACGCACTTACTTCCTGTGCACTTGCTCCTAATTCTTCGGAGATTGCACCGAGATTTGCTGTCGCATTGGTAAACTCTTCCTTGATTGAATCAAGTTCTTTAGCCATCTCATTGATGTGCTCAATCTCAGCAGTAGAGATATCTACGGCATTGGAGAGAGTTTCGAACTTGCTCTGAGTCTCTCCGATGTACTCCTGCTCCTTCGTAATAATATCTGCAACTCTTGTAGCTGCATCTACGGTCTCACGAGAAATACCTGTGATGGACTCCACGATAACACGAATCTCATTAGCAGACTTAGCAGAATCATCTGCAAGCTGGCGAATCTCTTCTGCTACAACTGCAAATCCACGTCCTGCCTCACCTGCACGAGCCGCCTCAATACTAGCATTCAGAGACAAGAGATTGGTCTGACTAGAGATATCCTCGATCATCTGTACACACTCAGAGATATTTGCAACCGCACTATTAGTCGCAGCAACCTTTTCTGAGATATCGTGAGCTGCCTGTACAGACTCGTCACTGGATTGCATTACAGTATTCATATTGTCCGTTGCATCCTTATTGGCCTCATCAATTTCTGCTGAGGCATCTCTCAGGCGCTTCACATTCTCTGTAAGTTGGTCTATATTTCCGCCTAAGACAACTGCCTTCTCGGCCATATCCTGAGCATTCTTAGCGACATCTTGAGAAGTGTCTGCTACTTCATTAATTGTCTGGGAGATCTGATTAATAGCGCTAACATTCTTGCTAGTCTTCGTATCTACATCGATAACTGCGCCGCTTAATGGATCGGAATTGCCCTTAATGGTGGATATAGATTCGGACAGAGCCGCCTTCATATTCTGACACGCAATGACCATAGCCTTGATTTCATGGATAACGGACTCGGCTTCGAAATTAACACGCAAGTCACCTTTAGACAACTTCGCCATACTCTCTGCCATGGTCTGAATCGGCTTAGAAACCTTACGGCCAGTGAGAACGACAAAAATTGAAGATAAGATTGCACAGATGATACCTGCAACTAGGATTATAATCATAATATTCCGAACAGGTCTCATGACATCTCGCTCATCTGCAGAGATAACGAGTACAAAGGACTTATCCTGAGCCACATAATATGCTGCATATTTTTCCTCGCCTTTAAAGTTGTAAGCCACCACATGTGGCTTATCTCTCTTGCCCGACTTCATATCGGCGCAGACCTTCTGGATGACCTCATTGGCTACAGGCTGTCCGATTTTTTCTGCTGTAGGATGATAGAGCATGGTGCCATCTGCGTTCGCAACATATGCGTAGGAGGAAGGAATATCCTTCAATTTGATATCAGCACAGTAATCTCTCAGTGACACTGTAGTGAAGAATTTGTCTGCACCAAGATTAGCAACCTCATCTTCTATTCCGGTGCCTTCCGTATTCGCCATGGAATACATGTAGTTAAATGTCAGATTCTTTAAGCCCCTCTTCGCCTGAATCGCTGCAAATGTACCTACAATCAGTCCGAGTGTAAGCATTGGAACCATTGCAAATAAAAGCAAGGTTACAAACATAGATATTTTACCCTGCCTCATGGTTGATTCTTTTTTCTTACTCATAGCTCCCTCATTTCTAATTAGCAATTTAATTAGTTTCTATCTATTACTTTAATTATAGAACGAAACCCTCGATACAATTCTAAAGTTTTTCTTAATTATAAGCAACTGTAGTCTTCGTCAAAACCTTCGTATGAAAGATTCCAACCATCATCTCGGAAGAGTGGTTGGACTCTTCTCCTCTCTTATTGTAATGCACGCCATCGGACGTCGGCTACAAAAAATCTAATGCACTGACATAATATGCCCCAGCATCCATAATCGCATCACCTGCTCTGCTGTGTCAGACAGATTCTGCATAGCGGTCTCTGTCTCCATAGCATCAGCGAGGCTTGTCACCCCACGGAGAATCGGGAAGAATGCATCGATTCCAGCCGCATTACATGCCCTCGCGTCTGGAGTCACTGCGCCAGCGAAGGCAATCACTGGCTTCTGATACTTCTTTGCGATCCGTGCTACACCAATTGGTGCCTTCCCCATAGAAGTCTGCCGGTCTAGCATACCCTCTCCAGTAATCACAAGGTCTGCATCCTTAATCTCAGACTCTAAGTCTGTCTCATCTAGGACGATGTCGATTCCCGACTCTAAGGATGCATTTAAGAAGGCTAGAAATGCGAAACCCATACCGCCTGCTGCACCAGCACCTGGCGTATCTGCAAGGCTTGGACTTGGTTTACATTTGCGAAGTGGCCTCTGCTCCCGGGACTCTGCACTCTTCGCCCTCTGGGGCAGACTCTCCCCAGCCAGGTCAGCATAGTGTCTCAGCCACTGGTCCATGTCCTGAACCATCTCTGGAGTGGCGCCCTTCTGAGGTCCATAGATAGCACTGCAGCCCTCTGGCCCACACAGAGGATTGGTCACGTCACAAGCCACGCGGAAGGTGCACTCCGCCAGCTCTGGCATCACATGATCCACACCTATCCCTGTTAGGAAATGTAGACCAAGGGCGCCATTTGGGATCTTATCGCCCTTCTGATCCAGAAAATCGAAGCCAAGGGCCTGCAGCATGCCAACCCCACCATCATTTGTAGCACTTCCGCCGATTCCAATGATAAAGTGGCGGCAGCCTTGACCTATGGCATGACGAATCATCTGACCTACGCCGAATGTGGTGGTATAGAGAGGATTCCGCTTTTCCTGGGGAAGTAGTGTAATTCCAGCCGCAGCACTCATCTCTATAACGGCAGTCATCGAGTCTGGGATAATGCCATAGCAACACTCCAGAGGATCCCCAAGAGGGCCAGTCGCTTCCACTGTCACAAGCTGTCCCTGCATACCAGACGTCAGGGCATCTACGGTTCCCTCGCCGCCATCTGCAAGAGGGCGTACCACCACCTGGATTGTAGGATCTACTCGTTGGATTCCAATCTGGGTAGCCTGTCCAGCCTGTATCGATGTGAGGCTCCCCTTAAAGGAGTCAATTGCTGTAACAACTTTCATAGAAATCTCCCAATCTGTTAGCAGACCATGGGGTTTTAGAACCAAGCTGGCAAACTGCTAATTCATCTATCGTTCTCTCTAATTATCTCTAGTGGCAAAAAATCCATCTACTGTGCCCTATCGCCTTCCTTAGCGATCTTCTCTCGGGTCATCTGATCGATTGCGGCCTTCAGTTCTGACAAGAATCTCGAGTGCTTCACATTGTCTGCGCCATATGTAAACTGCAATTCATATTCCAATGGAAGCCAGGTATCAATAGACGTCTCATCATGGGTAAGTACCGCCTCTAGCTTATCCAGGGCCTTATAGAGCTTCGCCTCTGGTGTCTCAAGGGCAATCATCTCACCTAGAAGTTCCATCCACTCTACGCGGATCTCCTCAGGGAAGGATTCAACCCACTCCAGATAGATATCATCCTCCGTCTTCGCATCCTGCCCAGTCTTTACAAATGTGGGGATATCCCCTGTGAATGACTCGCCTAGATCATGAATCAGACACATGCGAATCACTCGATTCATATCCAGCATAGCAAATTCCTCTTCATGAGACACAAGCATAGCCATTAACGCCATCCGCCAGCTGTGATCTGCCACACTTTCCTTACGGTCCGCCTCGATCCAGCAATGGCGAGTGGCCTGCTTTAATTTCGCTGCCTGCCCCATGATTTGTAATAATTCTTCTGGTCTCATTTATACTCCTTATGCCAGGTCGTCCCTTGTGATCTCAATGGATGGAATCAAATTACGCTCACAAATTTCCCATAGCAAAGTCCTTCAATATTCCTAGTCCCTCTCTTAGCATATTATTGAAGAGGTAGGGCGCACTGGAAGACGCAGCCACACCGTAGGCATGGGCATATCCCTGTTTCTTCGCAATAGACAAGCCCCGATAAACGTGAAAATTATTAGTGACGATTCCTACCCGATCCTTCGATTTATCCAAGAGTTGACTGCTGTTCTGGATATTTTCCTTCGTATTCTTCGAAGCATCTTCAGGTATAATTCGAGACTCGTCCACGCCCTGTTCCATGAGGTAGACCTTCATGACACTAGCCTCTGACTCCTTCTCATTACTTCCCTTGCCACCAGACACGATGACCTTCGTCTCAGGATTCTCCTCTAGATAAGCAACCGCTCTATCCAGTCGGTAGCGAAGCACTACACTCGGTCCATCATCTCGCACCTGGGCGCCTAGGACGATGATGTAATCCAATCCCTTAGGACCATGGCTCTGGAACTGGGTGAGAATCAGCCCCTGTGTAATCAGAATCACAATCAGTCCAAGGATCATCACTCCGCGAAAGCACCACTTCAATGCAGCTGGAATCACACGATCCCAGTGGAAATAGTGACACACGAATAAAAGACCAAATAGCAGGCCAATCCCAAACCAGACTAGAAAAAAGGATGTCCCACTATTGGCCAAAAACACAAAGATGCCATATAAAATACTAAGAACTGACAGAACCAATAATAGCCAGATCATAAACTCTCCTTCCTTTTATAAGGTACCCGCTAGACACTTGCTCCGTCTCTAAGTTCCGCAACTGCCTTGATATCCCTAGGGCTCGTACGACAGCATCCACCGATCCAGTTCGCACCTGCATCCAGCCAGTCCTTGGCTCTCTCCCCATAGGTCCGACCATCCGGCGCACCCTTCCAGATTTTCTTGATACCATCATAGATCTCGCCGCTATTTGGATAGACACAGATCGGCAGATTGGTATTAGCGCGATAATTCCTGATGATATCAGCCACCAATTCAGGAGGCGTACAGTTCACACCCAGAGCTTTTAGATGACTGAATCTGCTAAGTTCCTTAGCGATAACAGATATCTCAGTTCCATCGCTGATACGGGTCTTACTGGTAAATGTAAAGCTAACCCAGAAGTCACAGCCCATCTCCTCTAGCATCTCCCCAACAGCAATCGCTTCATCTAATTTCGGGCAAGTCTCCACTGCAAAAATCTCAGCCCCAGCATCCTTCAGAATCTGAATCCGTCTGCGATGAAATTCCTGATACTCTTCCTTAGTTAGAGAATAGCTGCCAGTATACTCGGAGCCATCTGCGAGATAGGCGCCATATGGACCAATGTCTCCAGCTAAAACTGGATAGTCAGCACCCTTTTTCTCTCCGGACTCTCTCCACCATTCCTCCCTGGCTTCCTTCAGAATCTCCATAGACTTTCTGATTAGAGACTCAGCCTCTTTTTCACTATAGCCAGCATCCATAAAGCCTGGGATTGTAGCCTGATAGCTACAGCAGGTAACCACATTGGCTCCTGCCTCCATATAGTCCTTATGGATCTGCTTAATGGCATCAGGGTTTTCTCGTAAAAACTTTGCACTCCAGAGTGCATCGCTGACATTATAGCCACGGTTTTCTAATTCCGTACCCATGGCACCATCCATAACAATGAATCTACCACTGTTGATTAATTCGTCAATACTTTTCATAGCTGGTCTCCTTGGTCTACATCTAGCAATCCAATAAAATCCCTACAATCTATTTCATATATAGATTGAATCATCTTGTAATGGCCTGGTCTACATTACCAATCCAATAAAATCTACGATCCAATCCATAATACAGTTCAATTCCTACTGTATGGACATGGTCTACATTTCTGACTCATCGCTGCAATCGAAGGATACATACTCTGGGTTCTCTCCTCGCTTCTTCGCCGGCAGGTAACGCTGCCAGAAGTCATCGAAGATGCGGAAGATCTCTCGGTGCTTGGCTACGATGATAAAAATGGTAATCAGCACATAAAGCGCGGACAGGATGTCGGTAAAGGCCCAGAGAATATCCGCCTCTAGGTTATAGAAAATCACGCAAGGCACCATATAATAGATCATGTAATAAGGGCGAAGCTTATGATTCAACTCGGAATCGCCGAAGGTGAAATTCACACTCTTCTCGCAGGTATAATACATGCCAATGATAGTGGTCCAAGCGAAGACTGCAATCGCAATGGCGGTCAGCTTACCACCCAGATTACCGTAAGTCTGGGTAAAGGCGAAGGTAGTAAGGGCACCGCTGGTGGAATCGCTGACGGTATAGGAGCCTGTCATAATAATGGTAAATGCTGTGATGGAGCAGATGATAATGGTATCCAAAAAAACCTCGCCCCAGCCCCAGAGAGACTGACGAACTGGATGATCCGTGCGGGCACTGGCGTGGGCAATCATGCCATAGCCGGTTCCAGCATCATTAGAATAGATGCCTCGCGCCACACCATACTGGATAGCGTCCTTTACCGTTGCGCCGGCAAAGCCACCTACAGCTGCTGTAGGAGAAAATGCACTTGTAACAATGAGAGAAACTACACGAGGGATCTCCTGGTAGTTCAAGATGATGACGCCAAGCCCCATGGCCACGTAGAGCACCGCCATGATTGGAACCGCCTTACTCATGACAGCAGAGATACGCTTCAGGCCGCCCCAGATGGTGACGAGACAGGTGACGCCGATGATGATGTCCACCACGATTGGGCATACTCCAAAGGCCTGATTCATAGAGCTGTTGACATACTCCCACGTCTAAAGTCGTGGGATTCTTTAGATTTACTTAACATCACCGCAGTCTTATAGGAGGGGTATAGTTAAGCTTTTCAAGATTTAACGTCTATTGGATTTCAATACCCACGTACCTACTTTCCAGACGAAAGGTTTATGCCTGAACCTTTATATTTAGTTTTTAGAATCCAAAACACTGTTTCATTGATATATTGTTTGTTTTCATTTCCGTTATAAGATTATCTTGCAGTTCTAAAAATCTATTGAATCCATATATACATTTATCTCTATCGGGTTTATTGAATCCATTATTACAGTTTTTTAATAGAAATGCGCTGTATAGGTCCCTCTGTACTTTATGCCCATCTATAAGTTTATCTCTTTCAGAGAGTTCGGATTTTACATAATCATCCGTTACATGATTGTACTGACTTGCTCTGAATCTTTTCGTGTCTACCTTATATACATCTCCACCATAAAGAAGAGCTTTTCTTGAGAGGATTGTTATAAAACTTGCAGGTGCCCTATTATTTAGAGATTTGCCAAAACGTTTCTTACGCTTAAATTTATGTACCTGCTTAATAGTACCATCTTTTTGTTTTATGTCAGATATCTTGTCGTTACGTTCTGTATTTTTAGATTTACGCTGTAGCCCCTTAAATGACATATCCTCTACTACAAAATTTACGGATTCCTCAAGCAGTCTGTTTATCATTTCTTCGTGAGATTGTTTTATATAAGCTGATTTTTGTCTGTATAAGCATTTCAGCCTGTTCAGGTTCTTCAGGTATGTTTTTGAGTATATCCATTTATCGTGATTCGTCTTGTCTATAGTGCCGTCAGGCTTATACTTAGCAGGATTTGAAATACGTTTTGAGATATCCATACTTCTTAAGAGCTTTTCGATCCGTTTATTATAGTCCTTGCATTTGGGGGCAAGTTCCTTTAGTGTTGCAGCATTGTCAGATACAGCCGCTACAGTAGAAGTGCCTATGTCAACACCAGTGATATTATAGTCATTTCCAACAGTTTTAAGTTTAAGCGGAGCGTCACCTTTCAGATACACGACTACATAATAATGCCATCCATTAGGAAACATCATGCGTTTAATTTCACAGTAGGATATATCAGAATCCAATGCCTCAAGAATATAATCCTTATCTTTAGGGAATCTGCAGTTAATATCCAGACCAAGCCATTCTATAGAACAGGTATCCTTATGGAATTTAACGCCATTCGTATTAGACTTGCCGCAAATGGTATTAAAATCACGGCACTTTTTAAAATGCAGTTCCTTGCCATCACCATATAAAATATCCTCTACACCGCGCCATACACGGGTGGCCTCTTTCTGTACCTGTTGTGATGATAAGCATTTACGGAACTGTTTGGCACAGACCTTTATGTATGCCTGAAAGGAATATTCCGATAAGCCATAAGACCTTATGATATCAGTCATCTTTTGAGAAAGCTGCTTCTTACAGACTTTATCTTCTTTAGAGGGTTTACTCTTCTTAAGAATCTTGGAATATTCTGTTTTTAGGGACTGATATTCTTTATCGCAGGATAGCCTTTTGAGACATTTCTTTGCATGTTTAACAAGTACATTATGGATATGGCTTACTGCACGGAAACGCTTTTCCAAAACCTGTTTATCATATTCAGTTGTAGACAGCAGTAGCCTTACAGTATGCATTTAATCCCTCGTTTTTTGTGTATTGATATACCATTCTATGGTTTCAGAACTGATATTATCTGCCGTGCTTACAAAAATTCAGTGTTTTGGCTGAAAATATCATCTTTGGCTTAACTCGCTTTCATCCCACGGTTAAAACCGTGGGCTTTCTCGCTCACATAGTATTGTAATTAATAATCCCTGCACTGATGGAATTAATAGTTCGAAACTCCACGCGATCCCCTAATTCCTGGCCAAAATAGGATACAAATCGACTCCGCATATCTCTCATCGCAGCCACGGTATAGGTCAGCGTCAGAATATTCTCTGGCTGAATCCCCTTACAGTAGATCATATAGCCTAGTCGCGCCACCAGTACCGTCGTCTTACCGCTTCCAGGAACAGCCAGAAGCAATACCGGCCCATCCACTGCCTGCATGGCTTCTAACTGTTGCTCATTTAATTGAATAGGAAACTTCTCCTGAAATGTTACAAAATCCATCATGTATTACTGTTCATTCTTCCTTACCATACTTCGCGATATAGAGGGACCGTGCCTTAACTAACTCCTCTTTTATATAACCCAAACATTTGTTTGCGTTTATTCTAGCACGATTAACAGGCTTGAGCAAGGGGCGAGTATAACTTTTTGCCTTGTTTTCCTGTGTTTCGCCCTATTTGCTTGGTTAGCCGAATTTGGATGCAACACACCAATCTCCCCCAGTATATGTTTCCCCCAGCATGTGTTTCGCCCATATCCTAATTATCTATATAGAATTATTTCGCATTATAAAGGGTCAATCATTTTTTCTATGTGATTCCTCAACCGCTGCCCCGGCGGCATAGTACATTGACAGTTGCATAAAAAAGGATCTTCCTGTAAGGTTGAGTTGCATCTTTGGCCGGATGTAATAACCCAAT
>Ga0256405_10002871_pt1 | contig 37488 bp, 51 predicted proteins | sample RumenRJG_02DNA_FD_189096 | JGI IMG/M metagenome (GOLD analysis project Ga0256405, IMG submission 189096) | Bovine rumen microbial communities from Lethbridge, Alberta, Canada - RJG_02 | ecosystem: Host-associated > Mammals > Digestive system > Stomach > Rumen | place: Canada: Alberta...
TCCCGTCTCATCCACCAGCATCACCGTGTGGTGCTCCACAGAGCTCACCCTGGCATAAATGCACCGGTTAAAGAAGTCCTGGTCCGCCGCGCCGGTCTCCACCTGTTCCGGTGTGAATGACTGCGTCAGCATCGCCCCGTCCTGCAGCTCGAACGCATACTCGATCATGTTCTTCCTCCTTCAAATACTTCCGATACTTGTCGCACCACACGCACACCTGGCGCAGCTTCCGGCCGCTTGCTCCGCGGCACACCGGCGCCTGATCATACGTCATGCAGCGCTCGATCTCGTCTGTTACCCCTCGGCCATCATTGTCCCTCCGTATCTGGTGACAATTTCCCTGGCCACCTCTTCCGGAAGTCCGCCGACCGTCACCTTGTACGTCTTTTTCGCCGGTTCCTTGGCCACTGCCGTTTCCATGATCTTCTGCGTCTCCGGTCCGGCGATGCCGTCCACCTTCAGCCCCCAGTCCTGCTGGAAGGCCTTCACAGCAGCCACCGTCTCGTTCCCGTAGTCGCCGTCCGCGCCAAACCTCGGCAGCTTGTAGCCCAGCTCAATCAGCCGCTGCTGCAGCTTTTTCACGGCCTCGCCCTTGCTTCCCTTCCGCAGGGTCTTCACAGTGCTCGCCACAGGCGCCTCCTTTGCCGGCGCGGCCGGAGCCGTTCCGCCGATCACATCAGCAAAACAGGCGGCCACAGCCCAGTGTGTCCACCTGTTCTTCTTCATTGTTGCGTTATGCTGCACCCCGTTGCTACACTCCAGGGTCGCGCCGTTGTAGTAGTAGCCAGTGTGGCTCATGGTGCTCGTGCCGGTCCGGATGAAGATGTTCACCAGCACGCCCTGCGGGATCCCGTCTTCCACCAAGCCCTTCGCGCACCAGTTCTTCGACGTGTCCCACTGGCTCGTGGCGCCCTCGCCTGTCAAATCAAATCCGAACTGTTTCAGCAGCCAGTCCGTAAACCCCCTGCAGTCGAAGCACCGCACCCTCTCGCCGCCCGGAAGCCACTGGCAGCCGCTGCAGCTGCCGCCGTCGAAGGCCTTGCACTTCGTCTGGATCGTCGTCTTCGCCGGGTTCAGCCGCAGCCTGTATTGCCGCTCGCTGACCGTACACTTCGCGCCCCAGGCGCCGAACACATAAGGCCAGCCAAGGCAGGCCAGACCGGCCTGCCACGCTGCCTCTGAAAGCGGGATTCCACCGCTGGCCACCTGTCCCTTCAGGTTGGCAATCATTTCATCCACATACGCTGCTGAATTCACTTTTCTGCCTCCCTCCTCTGGCCATCCCTGGCGCCGTCAATAGCGTCCAATACCACGCATGATTCATTCCAAAATTTTCATGCCTTTTATTTTTTCTTCTATAATTTCAAGAACTTTTTTTCCATCTTTTGTCTCTTCATCATCCCCAATTTTTTCATACCTTCTTATTGCTCTGCTGATCCAATCAGTTACGAATATTTCTTTCTCTTTTTTGTTTTCTTCCATGATTCATTCACTCCTATTCATAGCAAGTTACGAATACTTCTTCTCAAATGATACGCTTCCGTAAATGCCTTTCACATACAACCGTATACCTCCGTTGCAATCAGAATCTCCTGTAAACTCTGTAATGTCGATTTCCTTTGAAACGTTTTCTTCCTCTGTGAGAAGTCTGTTTCTTTTCGGATTGTTCCACGATGTTGCTTTCCCTGTTCCATCTTCCGTATATACAGGGAATCCACCTATTGCAGTAGCAACATACGTTGTTTCAAATGTTGCCGTATTACCGCTTATGCTGATCTGGCAATCAACAATGTCAAAGTACGTGCTTGTTGTTTTCTTGTCACCTTCCATCCGCACTTCATAAGCACCCGCAACCGGAGAACTGATTGTAAAGTCCGTCAGCGAAGATTTTGTGTCAATCAACACACCATCTTTGTACACTTTGATTGAGGAATACCCTGTGGCATCAAGCACGTTTATCACAACGTCCGTTCCGTATTTGCGTGTCACCTTGTCACCGAAGCAAGTCATAATGTCCGGGAAATCCGCTTCAGAGATCGGTTCGTCAAAGAACCTGATAAACGGAACAGGATTATATGAATCCACTTTACTGATACCTTTATATCTGTAACCCTTGTACCCCCAACTATGAGCGTTGTAGAAGTCCGTATAACTCATATAGTTGTTTGTAATACAATGCGGATAGTCCGCTTCGGATGTGCGTATACTTGTTATGTCTCCGTTACTGTCACGTACAACTCCGCTGATAACCCTTGCATGAGTTGCGCTCAACACCATGTCACCGACATTCAGTTCCGACAAAGGAACTTCCTCTATCTGGTTCCACTTCTGGAAAGCCTTTGTGGTAAACAGGCAAGGCAACCCCCATGCTGCACACACAAGCGAAGTACATACCGCACCATAGTATGCATATCCCGTATATCCTTTTGAGTGCTGTGTGTACAGTACGGATCTTGGATTACTCACGGCAGACATGAACGTATAAATGCTCACTCCGATACCTACATATCCATCTTCAATGGATGCAGAAGAATACGGAATCCCTTTTACCGTTGTTCCGCTGTCAATAGTCGCAGAATCACTTGCGTTCGGCATTCCGTCCGCTGTCGTTGTCCATTCAATATCGCACAGCTGATTCGTAACGCACAGAGCATCCAGAACACCGTTATCCTCCCATTCTTTTTCAAGGGCATTTGCTCCGATAACATACCCATTGCTATCGTAAAGCATCAAACGTCATCTCCTTTCGTGAAAGTGCCTGTTCCGTTATTTATATAGAACGTTCCACCTACCATGTCATAAAGACCAATCACGTTATCAGATTTACGATAACAAGGAATTAACTCAAGCAAAGGTTCACCTTCATATGTCATTGTCAGGCCATAAAGTTTACCGATGAACTTAAATTCATCATTGAAATAAGTGCTTCCACCTTCATACTTCACCGTTGAACAGAACAACGCAAACACAGCACCATATGAAGGAGAAGAAAATGCTCTTGTTACGCTTGAATGGTCATCACGCTCAAATTTTCCTGCTCCGTTCTCAAATGAATAATGATACTGGTGTCTTACTGTCGGTTGATTGTCTGTGAAATACATTCCAGAAGATGTTCCCATAGCAATATTTCCGACATTGTTGTTGTAGCCAATCCAAGACCCACCATAGCTTGAAAATGCTGCAACTATATTAGTTGCTGCGTTGCTCCGCCATTGGTCAAACTTGAAATCAATATCAAACTCGTATTTTTCAAGTTCTGCCGTTGTAGTTGCAATAATGCTTGGAAACATGATCGCCTGTGTTCCGGTTGTTCCAATCCATTCAACCTTTTTATATGCAGACGGTAAGGTTGGTGTTACTTCCACCGTGAACGTTGTTGTCATTCCGTTATAAGTTACTGTGATTATGCTTTCACCTTCTGAAAGCGTACCGGACAGTGTATATCCTGTTACTTCATCTTCAAACGAGTATTCATCAATGGTATACACTCCGTTGACAACCAAGTATGCTTTCAGTGTGTCAATATCATCACCTTCCATGATGACCGCACCACCCTGTGTAAACACAGCATTGATTGCGGATATTGTTGCTGTAATGCCCCAAGCAGATTTCAGATCATCAATATACTGCTGTGCATTTCCATCCGTATATGCAACATGAGTAAACAGATTCAAAAGCGCATTTTTCACATTTTTAGACAGGATTTTGCCACCATATTCAATACCAGCTATGTGATTATCTGTGCCGTGAATAGCTGTCAATAGCTGGCCTGTGGTTTCCGAGATTTTATCCGCCGACCAGGTCTTGTCCGTATCCCCGTCGCCCGCTGTGTCATCGATCACCGCGCTCACGGTTTCCAGGGCGGCAGCTGCCACGATGTCCGCCTGATCCTGCTGCGTCCAGTAGTCGGTCCCCTTCACCGGCGTGTGGCCGTCCTGGCCTGGTGCTCCGTCGGCCCCGTCCTTGCCGGCAGGGCCCTGCTGTCCATCCTCGCCCTGGGCCTTCGTGTCGGTCTTCACGTATTCCCCGGCGTCCTTGCTCCAGGTGTACCAGTAGCCGTCCTCGCCGATCACCGGCCCGTGAACTTCCGCTGCCTCCAGCTCCGCCAGGGCCTCGTTCGCCTCTGACACAAAGTCAGCGATCGGGTCCGGCGCCGTCCCGGACCCGATAATGCTCTCGTCCACCTTCGTCCTGCAGATCACGGTCTTCTGGATCTCGCTGCCCTCCGTAAAGGTCAGCTGGATCCTGCCGTCCCCGTCATGCACCACGTCGCTGTCCTTCACCGTCCAGCACACGACATTCCCTTCCCGCGTCACGATCGCCGGGTATTTGCTCCCCTCCGGAGGCTCCACCGCCAGGCTCGCCACCGCGTTCGGGTAGTTTTCCCAGATCTCGCTGCAGTCGATCCGGATCTGCACGTGTTCGTTCTCGCCCACGTACCCCAGCTTCAGGGTCACCTTCTTTTCCTTCTGGTCCAGGTCCTTCAGCTTGTAAGAAATAGTCTTCATCCCGGTCTCCTCCTTGTCTTTCGCTTATTTTGTGCCCTTCCGGGCCGTTGTCCTTTTCTTCTGTTACCCGATCGGATAGATCCCACTCACAAGCACGCCGCCGCTGCCGGCAACATCCCCGACCGTCCTCAGCTGGATCGCACTGGTCATCACATACGCGGCGATGCTCTTCCCGCTGTCCGTCCAGTTCATCCAGAAGACGGAAAGCGCCACAGGTATACCGTCTATCGCCCGGTACCCGGCCTGTATGTTTGTTATGAGGTTTGTCTGGTCCGGCGTTCCCGCCTTCGCGATCATTTTCACATAGACCTGGTGCCCGTCCGTATATGCTTTGAAATCCGTGCAGTACGTACCGTTAACGGTAAACGCCGATGAAACATCCATCCACTTTTCGCTTAATGAAATAACACTGTTTGCCATGTCCTCATGGCACAGATCTGCTCAGGCGGTCAAAAACAAAGGATTTTCAGCATCGTGTAATAGGTGCAGTTCAGCTGCCAGTGCCCGTTGCTGATCGTTTCGGTAAAATACCCCTGATAGCTTCCGCTGGCGATCTCCAGCTTCTGGATATACCCGCCCCGGTTCGTGATGCTCAAAACCCTCGCGCTCACGTCGCTGCTTGTCATCATCGTAATCAGGTAGGTCTTTTCCGTTTCGATCTCCAGGTCAAAGCTTCCGCCGCCGCTCACATACGTGGCGATCATGCACCCTTCTGCCTGCATCGGTATAACGCTCGTTGCCATAGCCTTCTCGGCCGGCTGACTGATCATGTGAACTTTTTCGCATTTTGCCACTGTCCCGCCGTGTAGAACGCCGTGTAGAACGCTGCGCCGTACCCGACGGCCATCAGGCATCCCGTCGTCCCGCCGACGAATACGCCCCTCGCGTATGCCTCCAGGACGATCCCGCCGGTGCCGATCGGAATATTCTGGTTTGTTCTGAACGCGACCATGTGGTCGCTGCTGCTGATCAGCTCGTCCAGGCTGTCTATCCCGATCACGCCCTGCTCTTCGTTATGAATCACACTCGTCGCCATCAGGGATTCACCTCCCCGATGGAATCAGTCAGCCGCGTCTGTTCCTCAGACCGCCTCAGACCTCCTTCCGGAAGTCTGGGAGAGCAGCTTACCTGTGCCGCCCTCCTTCCTGTGTAATACCCACCCCCGCGAAACCGCGAAGGCCTTATAAATCAACCGTTTCATGTCCTGCTCCTTTCTTACGTCATCGGCTCTTCAAGCCACAGGTAGATGGTCGTCGTCCCGCGGATCGTCCCGCTGATGGTCACGCTCCCGGCCGCCGTGCTGATGGTCCAGTCACCGCCCTGGGCGCTGGGGCTGGACAGCCTCATCCCGCCCGGCGGGCAGATCATCGTGCTCGTGATCCGGCTGTCCGTGATGGTCGTCGGCAGGCTGCTCACGCTGCTCTTGCTCAGCGGCAGCGGCCTGCTTTTGTTCATTTCCTGGTCAATCTTGTCCAGGTTCTGGTTCAGGATCGGCAGGCTCTGGTCTTCACTCCCCGCCTGCTTTGTCAGGTTGAACTTGCTCGTGTAGGTCGCCATCGGTTAATTCTCACCCCTCTCGTGGCTTTTCAGCCAGTTTATAAACTCTTCCCCGGTGATCACGCCGCCGTCGTACCGTTCCCGGTTCACCGCGGCCAGGACCCGCTCAAAATGCTCCTTTTTGCAGTCCAGCACCGCGTCCCGGTTTTCCGCGTACCAGTTCCAGACTTTTCTTTCCAGTTCGCTCGTGTCCTCCGTGATCCCCGGCGCCCGCATCAGTGTGTAGTAGCTGTCCATCATCGTCCGGGCGCACATCGTGCAGTATTCCGTGTACCTTCCCCGCTTCTTGAATTCCGCCGCCACGTAGCAGTGCCGGTCGAAGAAGCTGCACAGGTTCTTGAATTTGATTTCCGGCCGGTTGCACAGGCTCCCGTCCCGCACGATGTAGATGTAGATCGGCTGCGCCACCACGATCTTCCCGATCCGCGTGTGGTCGATGTCCATTTCCACCACCGCCATGAAGGCGCTGTCCTCGCACCAGGTCAGGTGCTCCTGGAACCGGATCCCCTCCTGAAGCAGGAACGTCCTCCGGAAAACCTTGTTGTGCACGAAAACCGGGTCCCTGTGGTTCCGGATGCTCGTCTTCCCGTGGTCGTCAAAGATCAGGTCAAACCACAGCAAGTCGTACCCCTGCCCCTTCTCCAGGCTGTCCATCATCTGCTGCACCGCGTAGGCCCCGCTGAACATGTCGTCAAAGTCGCAGAACTTGATCCATTCGGCCTCACTGTGGTCGATGCACCAGTTCCTGGCTTTCGCGATGCCCCCGTGCGGGATGCTCACCTGGTTCACCTCAAAGGGCATCCCGGCAAAGTATTCCTCCGGAAATGGATCCGTCCCGTCATGCACCAGCGTCACCCGGATCTTGCTCCAGTCCACCGCCTTCTGGCAGCACAGCATCGCGAAGCCGTTCTTCCCCACCTCCCAGGGTTCCGTCCAGTGTGTCACAAACAGATCCAGCAGCATCTTCCTGTCCCCTTTCTTCCTGCAGCAGTTCCCGCAGCTCGCGGATCTGCCGCGCCTGTCCTTCGGCGTCGTTCTTCACGCCTTCCTTCAGCCTTCCCAGTTTCTGTACCATCCCGACCGTCACCGCCGCGTATTCCAGCGGGCTTCCGGCCACCAGGGCCTTCATCCCCTTTTCGCAGTCCACGATCAGGCTGTCAATCAGTCCCAGGCTGTCCAGAAACCCCTGTCCGTCGTTCACGGGCACATCCTTCAGGACTTCCATTCCTTTACCTCCCTAAGTAGTAGATTGTCCGGTTGTCGTAGGTCGTCACCACGTTCGCCAGCAGCGCCCCGCTGGGCGTCGTGCCGGTCGATCCGGCATACAGCCACCGCCGGCTGGGGCTCACGTTCGTCACCCGGACAAAGCTCAGGCTCTTCCAGCTCACGTTGTAATCGCCCACCTTCAGCGCTGCCGTATCCACTTTGCCGCCGCAGTTCACGTCACCGGTGTTCGTCCCGATGCCCGTGCAGTCGATCGTGGTGCAGTCGATGTGCTTACAGTCGAGCCCGTTGGTCACTTCCAGCGCGCTCACCTGGACCTCGATTGCCTTCAGCCGAGTCACCAGGCCGTCGATGTCGATGTGGTCGGCGCTCAGCTTGATCGTGCTGGCTCCGCCGTTGATGCTGGCCACGATTTCCGCGGCCTTGATGTGGTTCCCGCCGTCCACCACCAGCGCGATCTTGTTCGCCTGCTGCTGGATGCTGGACCGGATGCTGCTCACCGTGCTGTTTACTTCCGTCCGGATTTCCCCGGCCGTTTGGGTGATGCTCGACTGCAGCCCGCTGGCCGTGTTCCGCACCTCTGTCCGGATCTGGCTGGCCGTCTGCTCGATCATGCTGCTCAGGCCGTTCACCTGGTCCGTCACCATGCTCCGGATGTAGGTGCTCGTCTGCTCGATCACGCTGTTCAGCCGGCCTTCCGCCGTGCTCACCTCGCCGCGGATCTGCCTGGCCGTCACTTCCAGGTTGCTGTTGAACACATTCCCGGCGGCGTCCACCGCGTGGCCGATCAGGGCGATGCTGTCCTTGGTCTGCTCCAGCTTCACCTCGTTTTCCACGTCCACCGCGGTGTTTTTCACAAACCGCCAGGCCCCGTCCTTCCACGTGTAGATGTAGTCGCCGTAGAAGCTCTCCCAGGGCCTGCTGGCCGTCGCGTTCCACGGTGTGTTCGCCAGCTCGTCCCAGGTCTTCGCGTTTTCCCGCTTGATCCATATGTCTCCGTCGTGCAGCTCGTTGGTCCCGTCGTTCGGGTCATTGGGCTGGGTGTAGGTGGTGCTCTTCCGGGCCACCTTCTGCTCAATGTTCGTCATCGTCTGGGTGATCACGCTCCAGGCGATGTTGCTGGCCGTGGCCTCCACCGTGGTCTGGATGTACTCCGTGGTCTGCTCGATCACGCTGTGGGTGATGCTGCTCGCGGCGTTCTCCACCTCCATGTGGATGTACGTCGCCGTCTGTTCTATAACCGAGTGGGCGATGGTGCTCACGCCCGCCGCCACCTCGCTGTGGATCATCTCCGGCGTCATCTCGATGAAGCTGTGCACCTGGCTCACCACGCTGGCCATCTCGATCCGGATCGCCGTGCTGGTCTGCTCGATCAGGCTGAACGCCGTCACGATGTCATTCTGCGCCTCCTGCACCCGCTGGTGGATCCCGTTTCCGTCCACCACCAGTTCCGCCACCCGGCTCCAGTCCTGGCTCGCGCCTTCCCCGGCCACCGCCTCGGCCACCATCGCCACGTGGTCCGTCGTGTCCACGAACCAGGCGTGGTCCTCTTCCGCGTTCTTGGCTGCCGCCCGGCCGCCGCCCCCGCTTTTCGCGTTCTGGCTGTTGATGATGCTGGCCACGTCTTCGAGGAGGTTCGCCAGCGTCACCGTCACCTTTTCTTTTTCCTTGATCTTGTCGCCCCACTGCAGTTTCGTCACCTTTTCGGTGATCGTCGTGCCGTAGTCCGGCAGCGGCACCCGGCATTTTTTGTTGATCGTGAAGTGGTCCAGCGGCTCTCCCGTTGCCTCGCTCAGCTCCAGCCCGGCGATGGTCACCGTGACGCTCGGCTCACAGTGCCGGCTAATCCGCTCGTTCGCCCACCTGAGCAGCTCCGCTTTCGTCGCCTTGCTCTGATCGGTCTCCACCTTGCTGATCGTGCCGTAGGTTTCCTCGTTCCGGCTCACGTAGTCGCCGTCGATGTGCAGGTTGTTTTTGCCGATGGGGTAAAACCGCGTGTACATCCTGCTCCGGTCCACCGTGTACCGCAGGGTCTGTATGTTCCGGCTGGCCCGCATCTCGCTGTCCACCGTGCTGTCCAGCTTTTTGATGCTCAGCACAAACGGGAACGTGTCAAAGCTGTATTCCCAGTAGGCGTCCTCCAGGCTCGCCGTCACGCTCTCCAGCGCGGCGAAGAGGCTCTCCCCGTTAAAGCTGTAGGGGTTGCTCACGGAGCTATATGCGCTGTCAATGCTCCCCAGGGTCCAGATGCTCTGCAGCCCCAGAATATAGGCGATGGCCTCCCCCGCCGTGCAGTTCACGGCGCTGCTGTTCCCGGTGATGGTCTTCGGCGTCACCTCGCCGAACATCAGCTCATCCTTCAGCGTGTTGATCAGGTGCTCCAGCTGCACCGTCCGGCTCTCCAGCAGCGGCTGCTTTTCCACCGTCTTCACGCGCCACACGATGCCCTCGCCCGGCTCATCCATGTCCTGCAGCCAGTCGCCCACGATGATCTCCGGCACTTCCGGGCCGATGGCGATGCTGGCCTGGCTCTGTCGCTCGCACAGCGTCAGGGGCATGCTCTCCGGGCTGAACCGTCCCGCCTCCTGCAGGCTGTGCCCGTTCAGTCTCCTGATCATTCCCACCGCTCCTTCGCGCTCACTGTCACGATCACGTCCCCGCCGGCTTCATAGCTGATACTGTTCGCCCCCGGCTCCAGGATGAACTCGTCCGCGCCTTCCAGCCTGTCCAGCACGCTCGCCTGCCCGATTCTCGCCCGCTTAACGATCCTTCCGCCCGCCTGCACGTGGTCGATGACTAAATATCCGTTGTTGGCCAGCCACAGGCCCGTGAAGGCCATTTCCCGGCCGTTCACGGTGATGGCCAGGGTCTGCAGCGTGTCGCCGCTCTTGTTCTGCACCGTTACCTCGCCGATGGTCTTCGCGCTGCCGCCCAGGCTCAGGGTGCCCTCGCCCTCGTCGTCCTGCGTCAGGGTCACGCTCTTCGCCTGGGTGGCTTCCCAGTAGGGCACCGCCAGCGCCCGCAGCGTGATGGTATAGCCGCCCCGGCTGGCCAGGTCGCCTTCCGCCGGCTGCTGCGCGCAGATCACGCTCAGCTGCTTCCCTTCCTTGTAGTTCACCGTCAGGACGCCGCCCTTCGCGGCCCAGGCCCTCACCTTGTCCAGCACCGCGTCCCGCTGCGCCGGGTGGTAGCTCTTTTCGTTGATCGTGATTTTGATGTTCACGTCCAGCCAGTCCCTGTGCTTTCCGGTCAGCCGGCTGCCGTCCGCCCCGCCCAGGCTCACCGCGCTCAGCGTATCCTTGCCCGCCGCCGGTTCGATGCTCTGGATAATGATTCGATCGTCCAGGCTGTCCAGCTGCACCCCGTCCAGCGCCGCCCGCCGCATCAGCTGCATCTGCACTCATCTCCTTTTCCATGGTGCACAAACAACCGGAAGCCTTGATTTTTCAAGACTTCCGGTTGTTATTGAGTATTAATTCTGAATTCTTAATTCTTAATTAAACAATGTCTCTGGCAATAATGGTGCTCACATACGGCGCCACCATTTCACCCACGGCCCGGCCGTCCAGCCTCACCTGGATCCCGGCCACGCCGGCCGCCGCGCCCCGCTGCACCGCGCTCTGCATGCTCGCCGGCAGTCCCCGGAAGGTCCGCAGGTCACTGCCGGTGATGTTGTCCCCGGTATCGGTCCCGCCCGCCGGCGTCTTCCACCAGCTGGCCGGAATGTCCATCCAGTTCGCCGGGTTGAAGTCCTTGTCCTGCTCCGCGCTGTTGTATTCCTCCATCAGCCGGTCCAGCCATCCGTCCAGCCGCTCCAGGGTCGCCTCGTTTCCTTCAAAGGCGGCCTGCAGCGCGTCCCAGGCGGAATCGAATCCGTCCATGTCCCCGCCGCGCCAGGCGTCCCACAGGGCTTCCGCCGCCGCCTGCTGCGCCGCCGTCGCGTCCATCCGCGCCGTGCGCACCGGGCTGCTGGGGCCGCTGCCGCTAACGTTCACCGTCGGCGCGCCCGCCAGGGCGTCAATGGCTTCCTCCACCGTTTCGCCGCTGGTCTTGTATTTGTCATAGCTCGGGGTCTTCCCGGTGAAGATGTATTCCAGCACCGCCCGCCCGGCGTCCTTCTTCATTTCGCCCGTGGGTTTCAGGCCGGATTCCTCCACAACCTTGTTCACCTCGTCCGCATGCTGCTGGGCCTGTTCCCGTCTTGCCCGCCCGTTGATCAGCTCGTCCAGGATCGGGTAGCACAGGATCGCGCTCAGCGCCACCGGCAGCACCACGTTCGACAGTGCGCTGGCGATGCTCGCCCCGATGCTGCCCGCCGTGCCGCTTGCGGCGCCCGCCGCGCCGGCTGCCGCGCCTGCCGCGTTGAAGGCCTGCATCACCTTCAGGTTCGCCGCGAATTCCGCGATCTTGCCGATCAGGCTCGCGCCCTTGCCCATCAGCCAGAAGGCCGCCAGCACCTCAAATCCGGCGATCACCTTGTCAATGTTCCCTTCCTCGCTGATCCACTGCAGCGCCCCGGCCAGGTCCTGCATCGCCTTTCCGATGGTCCTCACGATGCCGTTGTCGCTCTGCTCCAGCTTTTTCCCGGCCTCGTCCAGCTTTCCGGCCGCCGCCTCAATGGCCTGCACAATCCGGTCAAAGAAGTCCTCAATGTCCTTCTCCAGCTGCGCCAGGTCCGCGTCGTCCCCGCTGTCCACGTATTTGATCAGGTCGTCCAGGATCCGCTGCGCGTTCCCCACCAGGTCCAGCGTCAGCTTTCCCATGTGGGTGGCCTCAAAGCTGTCCAGGAACGCCTTCCAGGTTTCGTTCAGCAGGTCGATCCGCTCGGCCAGGCTGCTCATCTCGCCGATCTGCTCTTCCGTCATCCCCAGCCCTTCAAAGTGGGCCAGGTTATCCCGGATCGTGCCCCAGTCGTTCAGCAGGTCCATCACCTTCGTGGCCCGCTTCTCGCCGAAGACCTCGCCCGCCGCGTTCAGCCGGTCTTCGTAGTTCATGGCGGCCATGCTGTCCATCACCGCCATGGCGTATTTCCACTTGTCGGTGAATTCCTCGCCGGAAACCAGCGTCGCCGCAGCGATCTTCTTCTGGTCGCCCATGTTGATCCGGGTCACCGCGTTGTTCAGGTCGTCAAAGCTGTTGTGGGCGCCTTCCACCGCGTGGGTCCATTTCTGGATGGTGGCAGCGTCCGTGTTCCAGAAGCCCGCCAGGTCCACCCAGCTGTTCGCCCGTCCGGCCAGGTCCACCATGTCGGCCCATACTTCGGAGATGGCGCTGCGCACCGTGTCCACCATGCCCCGGAAAAGGTTTTCGATTCCGGAGCTCACGGCCTCTCCCGCGTCCGCGATCTTCCCGATGCTGTCGGCGAAGCTCTTCGCTGCCACGGTGCCCATCTGGGCATCCCGCTCCGCCTTCTTGAAGCCTTCCCCCAGTCCGTCCAGGTCATTCTTCATGCCGGCCAGCGTGGCCCGGGCGTTGTTCAGCTTCTGCTCCCACTTCTGGACCTCGTCCTCGTTGTCGCCGTACTTTTCCCGGACCTCCTCCAGCGCCTTCGTGTAGGTCTTGACGATCTTCTCCTGCTCCTTGATGCTCTTCTGCAGGTTCTTCCGTCTCGTCTCGGCCTTCTGCTGTTCCGTGGCGTTCCGGCCCAGCTCCGCGGTCTCCGCCTTCAGCTCGCTCCGCAGGGTCTTCAGGTTCCGCTGCGCTTCTTTGATCGCCGCGTTGTATTCTTTCTCGCCCTCCAGCGTGATCTTCTGCTTGATCTCTTTCGCCACGTTCCGTCACTTCCTTTTCCGGTTACACAAAAATCAGCTGATCCGGATCACGCAATGTAACCCGGATCAGGTCATCTTCCGGATGCTCTTTCCCCAGTTGATCTGCAGGTCGTAGTCCATCCGGATCTTATACATGTCGCGGATCCAGCCCGGCGTCATCCGCCTGGCTTCCCGCGTCTGCACCCCGGCGATCAGCGCGTACCCGTAATACTCCCGGGCCCGCGTCGGCCGCCGGTTTACCCGTTTTTTTCGTCATATATTTCGGCCAGGGCGTCGTGCTCCGCGTCGTCCGCCTCCCCGCCGTTCGTCTCGCTTTCCATGCCCTTTTCCACCGCTGCCTGGATGGCTGCGCTGATCTCCACCAGCTTTCCCATCCCCGTGTGGCGGCCCACCGTGTCTTCCGTCACGTCCATGGGCTTGTCCTCATAGTCCTTCTGGCTGTTCGCCAGGATCGCGAACAGCTTCCGCACGGCCTTCACCATCCCGCCGCCCCGCAGCGCCTGGAAGGCTTCCTTCAGTCCGCCGAACTGTTCCTCAATCTGTTCCAGCGCCTGCAGGTCAAACCGCAGTTTGTAGATCTGGCCGTTCAGCTCCACTTCCGGCTTCCCGTTCGCGCCGGGTTTCTTCATCATGTCCTCATACTTTGCCATTTTTGTTTTCCTCCTGTCCTTAAAATAAAAAAAGCGGCCGGAAGGCCGAAGCCCTCCGGCCTGTTTCATCAGGTGCCGCTTACGGTTTCCGTGGCCGCGCTCGTGGTCTCTTCCGCCGGGCTGCTGTTGCTGATTCCGGCGTGAGCCTTCAGCCACTCGGTGGCAGCCGTTTCGGTCATGCCTTCCTTGTGGGCAAAGTAGCTCACGTCCGTCTCGCCGGGCAGCTTGATCGCCACAGTGTCGCCGTTGATCGTGTCATGCTGCCAGTTGGTCCGGTCGCGCCGGGTCTCGGCGCTCACGCCCTGGTGGGCAAACTGGATCTTGTACATCCAGTAGCCTTCCCAGGTGATCACACCCTTGAACCGGTTGGCCATCAGCACGCCGGCGCCCACAAAGGGCGGATCCTTCTGCCCCTGCAGCAGGTCGCCGCTGCCGCCGGAATCCTCCGTCATGCCCAGCACGCCCTTCTTGATCTGGGCGTTGTTGTTCACCAGCTCCGTGATCATGTGCGCCGCGGTGGCGATCTTCTCGCTGTCGATCAGGTGGCCGTCCGCGTATTCCTTTTCATCCGTCCGGTCCACGGTGATCTCGCACTTGGCCAGGTAGTCTTCCAGCATCACGCCGCCGGTATAGCTCGGTGCGCTCGCACCGTCCCCGCCGCTGGCAAACGTGGCGAAGGTGAACTTCGCGCAGGTTGTCTTTGCCATTTTTCGCTTTTCCTCCTTTTCAGATTTCCGCGAGCAGCCGGTCGCTTTCGGCCTGCATGGCTTCCATGACAGCCTGCTCCGTCTTGCCCTCGTTTCCCGTGATAAATTTGTCCCCGGTCTTGTTGATCCTGGGCCGCTTCTTCGGCCATCTGGTCAGGGGCCGCTGCCCCTTGCCGTAGTTGATCACGTAGGCCTTCGTGGCGTTCCTCACGCCCTTCCGGTCGTCTCCCTGGGGATAGACCTCGGTGCTGGCCCCGCCGTAATATTCCCGGATCCCGTTGTTCCCGATCGCGTCGATCATGTCCCGGTTCCGGGTGTGCCCGTACTGGTTTGTGGAGGTTTCCATCACCTTTTCCGCGGCCTTTGCCCCGGCCTCGATGATCTGCCGCATCATCGGCCTCCCCAGCTTGTTCAGGCGCTGCTCCTGCAGCTCAAACCCGTCCACGCTGAATCGTGCCATGTTTTACGCCTCCGTATCCATTTCCGGCCATTCAGGATCCTCCAGGGGATCCTCGCCCAGCGGGCAGTAGAGGTACAGGATCCACCGGTACATCACCTTATCCAGGTCATACAGGTAGTTCCGCGTCTTGAACCGCCAGCCGATGTCGTAGGTGGCGGCGAATTCCTTCAGCACCTTCTGCACCCGGCGCTTCAGCTGGCTTCCCCGGTCCGGCGTGCAGACCCACAGGTCCGCGCTCACTTCCTGGTCCACCATGTCGCCGTCGCCCCAGTCCGGGTTATCGTCTCCCGTCAGCTCCACCGCGCCCCAGGCTTCCGGCCGGTTGGTTTCCAGTACGTCCCTTGAAAAGGTGACGTCTGTCACCCCCGCGTTCAGGGCGTCGATCAGGGTGTCGATCAGGTCCGCGTTGTACGTTGTCGTCGCTGTTGCCGCTTCGCTCATCTCTTACACACCCCCGCCCGTCACGCTGCGGCACTTCAGCCGCAGGTAGTCGCGCATGTAGCCCAGGTGGTTCACTTCCAGGATTCCGTATGTGGTGCTCCCGTGTTTCACCCGCCAGGTCACGTCGATGTCGTCCCGCCACCGGATCGTGAAGGTCACGATGTCCTCGGCGTTCACCGCGTGCGCCTGGTAGAACTCCCGGCCGCTCACGTCGCTCTTTCCGGCGTAGACCGTCGCCTGTTTGACCCAGCTGGTGGTCCGCCGGCTGTCGCTTCCGCTCACCGGCTTCAGCAGGTCAACGGGGTGCCGCAGGTCTCCGGCTTTGATCGCCATCAGTCCTCACCCCCGGGCCGCCTCAGCTGGTGCACGCTCGCCACGATGAACGCCGGGATATTCGCGTTCGCGTCCGCGTTGCCGCGGTTGTCGTACATCCAGGCTGCCAGGTTGCAGACCCAGAACATCCACAGCGGGTTGTTCGGGGCTTTGTCAACCCCTGCCTGTTTGAACCACGCCACGGCCGCTTCGTAGCACATCTCCAGCACGGTGTCTTCCGCTGCCGGATCCGCTCCGGCAAACCGGCGCACCATGTCCAGGTGGCTGTTATTGTTCTCGGCCATGGTTTTCACTCCTTACTTTCCGGTGGTTTTCTTCGCCTTGGAGGTCTCGCCGGCAGGCTTCTCCGCCTTCCCGGCCTTGTCCGCCTTCAGCGTCTTCACTTCCTTTTCGAGCTTGGCGATTCGCTTCTCCAGCTCTTCAAAGTGCTCGTTAATCCGCATCCCGGCGCCTCCTTATCAGGTACCGCTCACGGTCTCCGTCGCGGCGCTCGTGGTTTCGGCGCTGCTGTCTGCCGGCAGCTCAGCCGCGGCCCACGCGCCGTTCACCACCATCAGCACCTTGCCGTTGTCGATGGCGCTCACGGCGGGCAGCTCGGTCACGCTCACGCCCACCAGCTTCTCCGCGATGGCTTCCAGGGCTTTGGTGTTATCGCTCTTTGCCATTTTGATGTCCTCCTTCTTTCAAAATGTCAGCAAAGGGAAGGGGACGGGGCGAACCCGTCCCCGCTTCTCATCAGCTCAGCGCCAGCTTCCGGCCCACGATCGCCGCGGTGTCGAACTTGCTCACGCCCAGGCGCACGATGCCGCGCACCTCGGTGGAATCCTTCGCCCAGGCGTCGCCGCCGATGTCGGTGCTGGCAACCTCGAAGCCTTCCTTGCGGAACAGCGTCGCGAATTCCTTGCCGTCGCCGATGTAGAACGGCGCGTAGGTGTTCGTGCTGAGGTTGGGCAGCTGGGCGTCAGAGACCTTCACGACCGGCCGGCCGAAGAGGCGCAGCAGGGTCGCGTTGGTGGGATCGGGCTGCAGCAGGCCGCGGCCGGTATCGTCCACCAGCTGGTCAATGGCGTCAAAGCCGGTCTGGTTGGTGATGATCACGGCGGAAGCGCTGATCGCGGGATCCAGGGTCTTGTTCAGGATCGTCTTGATCGCGCCTTCGGCGGTGATGGATCCGCTGGTCAGGGCGGTGCTGGGGGTGCCCAGCGCGGCGATCAGCAGGCTGTTCTCGGTCAGCACCAGCTTCTTGGCGAACCAGCGGCCCAGGTAGGCCATCAGGTTGGCGGCCTCGTCAGCCATCAGTTCGTTGGAGACCGGGATCCGCAGGCCGTACTTGGTCAGCGCGTAGGTCACCTTGGAGAACAGGGGCTGGTCGCTGTTGTTGGCCACCGTGCCCATCTCGTCGATGCTGGGCATCGCGGAGGAGGGGGCGGTGTCGATCACGCGCCAGCCGGTGGGGGCTGTCACGGTCTCTTCGTTGAACAGCGGGGCCAGGGGGTTCAGCTCCCGGCGCACTTCGCGGATTGTGTTGTCGATGTCGATCGGCACCAGGAAGCCGCCGTCTTCACCGGCAGGATCGCCGCCGCCTTCGGTCATGGCGTCGTACAGAATCTTGCACTTCTCGTCTCCGCGGCCCTTGCGGGGGCTGATGCCGTTGCGGATGGCGTAGCAGAAGGCCCGCACGTACTCGTTGGAGGCGCGCATTTCCTTCCGGCTCTTGGGTTCCTCGTTCTTCGCGGGAACCATGGGCTGCAGGCCGGGCACCTGGCTGTCCTTCAGGGCGTTGTAGCTCTCCTGCAGCACGCCCATGCGCTTCTGCATCTCGGAGATCTGGTTCTGATGCGCTTCGATGTCACTCATCGGCACAGCGGAGTTGGCGGCGTCCGTGGCCAGCTTGGCGTTGGCGCTGCGGATCTGTCCGCCCAGGGTGGTGATCTGGTTCATGATTTCCTGCAGAGTCATTTGTGTTTTCCTCCTTATTCGTTTTTCGTCTGCATTTTCGGTAACAAAAAAAAGCGCCCACGTAGACGCTTTTGCCTTGGTTTCCTGTCCTGTTCCGGCCGAAGGCCGCATAATTCTGAATTCTGAATTCTGAATTCTGAATTATTGGATAATCGCTTCCACCGCCCGGTTGGCGATCATCACCCGCTTCACGATCTCGGCCCTCTTTTCGAGCTCCTCTTCAGAGAGTCCAGGATCATCCTGGTCCTGGGGCATCCTCGCGGTGATCTCCTGCAGGCCGTGGGCTTTCATGCTCATCATGGTCGGCCGCACAGCGCTGGCCGCCGCATTACTGCCTACGCCATAAATTTCATCCGCAAAGCCTTCCTCCACACAGGTGGCGGCGCTCATCCAGGTCTCGTTCGCCAGCATCTTTTCCAGCTCTTCCTTATCCTTGCCGGTCCGCGCCTGGTACGTACTCACCAGGCCTTCGGCGATCACGTCCAGCACCTTCGCGGCCTTCCGCAGCTCCTTCGCGTCCCCCATGGCCACCGTCCACGGGTTGTGGATCATCATGTAGGCCACCGGGTGCATCAGGATCCTGTCGCCGGCCATGGCGATGATGCTGGCGGCGCTGGCGGCGATGCCGGTCACGATCACGGTCACGGATCCTTCGCCGTTCAGGCTGTGCTCCCGCAGCGCGCTGTAGATCTCCGCGCCGGCGATCACGTCCCCGCCGGGGCTGTTGATGTGCACCGTCACGTTCTTCACGCCCTTCAGGGCCTTCCGGAAGTCGCTGGCCACGCAGGCGTCCGGGCCGGTAAACCATCCGGGCTCCGCCACGATCTCGCCGTCAATGTCCAGCACGCCGTCCTCCGGGATCTCGGCGTCATTCTTCAGGTTCCAGAATGTCATTCGTCATTTTCCTCCTTTCCTGCAGAATTTCCGCCGCCCAGCAGCAGCTCCGGCTGTTCCACGGCAATCCGCAGCGGGATCAGGTCGCGGCTGCTCATCAGCTCGTCGCCCATCTTATCCGGCGGAAGCCCCAGCTCTCTGCGGACCTCGTTCGGTTTCCGCCATCCGCCGCGGATCGCCATCTGGTTCCGCTCGGCGGTGGTCTTGGTGTCCGTCCGGGTCAGGCTGGTCACGTCAAACCGGAAGCGGTAGTCGCTCGCGTACTCCTCCGGAGTAAGCAGCTTCCGGTTCAGCTCGTCCTCCCACTGCTTCACCTTCGGTCCGATGGTGAGCGTGAGGTATTCCAGCTGCTGTTGTTCATTGTTTCCGGGGCTGGTGTCCGTATAGTCCCCCAGCATGTGCGGCGGCAGGTTGTACACCGTGGCCACCCGGTTCCGCGTGATCCGCTCCACGTTCATCACCTGGGCGTCCACGCTGCTGTTGGCGAAGTTCGTGGCCGTCATCCCGCCTTCCAGGATCACCACGCTCCGTCCGCTCTTTTCGTAGGTCTCCAGGAACCGGTTCACGGCGTCGTCCTTCTGTGCCTGGCTGAGGCCCGTGTTCGGCACCGTCAGCATGATGCCGTGGTTCACGCCGTCCAGCTGGTCCAGGCTCATTTCCTTCACCTGGGTGTCATAGTCCAGGCTCTTCCGCAGCACGTCGATCGGGCGGATGCCCTTGATGCCGTTGGCGCTGATGTGCTTCACCGCCAGGATCAGGAACCCCGGCGCGTAGGCCACGCTCCCGTCGTCCATCCGCACCTCGTACCAGATGTCCCCGTCCTCGTCCTTCTTCGGGGTCACCTTCGTGGGGTTCAGGATGTCCAGCCGCAGCAGCTGCCCCTCTTTATTGAGCACCCGCAGCGCGTAGGCCGTGCCCTCGGTGTTCAGCAGCACCTCCATCGTCTGCATCCAGCTGTAGGCGCTGAAGTTCGGGTGCGGCTCCAGGCTGATCAGCCGCTCCATCGGGTGGGTCTTCTGGATCTCGTACCCCTTGTACAGGTGGATCGGCATGCTCGCCATGGTGTTGCTGATCCGGCTCACCGCGGCGTAGATCGCCTCGTTCCCCTGGATGGTCATGTCCGCCCGGGGACGGCTCACCTGCCGCAGCTCCCGGCTCCGCACCGGCCGGGCGGGCTTGTCCCTCGCCTGCGCCTTGTGCTCCCGCCTGTCAAATGGCCACATGTGTTTCACCCCTATTCAAAACTGTCGAATTCGTCATCCACAGGCACTTCCGCCGCGCCCCGCTTCCCGGGCGTCAGCTTCAGCTCGCCCAGGTGCTTCCGCTGCTGTTCCATGTAGGCCCTCAGCTGCGCCGGGCTCTTGTTCTCGGCCCAGTACATCTGCCGGCCGTTCCGCCGTTCCTGGCCCAGGCCCCGCTGCGCGATGTCGTCCATCAGCATCTGCTTCATCTGCTCCGCGTAGGCGATGTCCGCCACCAGCATCTGGTCCGGCTCCGTCAGCCCCTCCGGGCGTTTCTCGCAGGCGTCGCACAGCCGGTCATACATGTGCCGCGCCCGCTTGTCCTGGATCCGCTCAAAGTGTTCCTTCCGTAATGTGCTGTTCATTTCATTTCCTCCCTGTCCGAAGAAAACTATCAATTATGAATTGTGAATTATGAATTATGAATTAAACTTTAATCACCCGCATCGAGTGCTGCCCGATCTTTTCCAGTGTCTTCCGCTTCTTCTTGTTCCGCCGCTCCGGGTGCCTCTCCTCGTGGCAGCTCAGGCACAAGCTGATCAGGTTATCCATGTCCAGCTCCAGGTCTGGGCGCTCGCTGCGCGGGATAATGTGGTGCACCATCACAGCCCGGTTCGGCTTTATCCCGATCCCGGCCCGCATCCTGTCCATGCAGTCACGGCACATCCCGTTATCCCGCTGCAGCACAGCTTTCCGAAGCCTTTTCCACCTCGCGGAATGGTAAAACGGATCGCTTTCCTTGTAGTCGGCCATCTGTCCACCCCGTTGTTCATTCTTGCACAATTTATAAGCTCAAAGCTCTTTGGAAAAGTAACCCGGCCGCGGGGACAGGTCCGCCGGCCGGGGCAAAGAAAAAGGCGTCCGGAGAATTGCTTCTTCCGTCCGCCCTGCTTTGGCAGCTTAAAGGATAAGGCCCCTTTTGTGTTTTTGCAAGGGTTATACAGGCGCTGCACACGCGCCCCTCGCGTCCCCGCGCGTTCCTTCCGCGTTTTCCGGTGTTCCATTCTTCCTATATATACGCACCGTCGAAAAACTTTTAATTCTGAATTCTGAATTCTGAATTCTGAATTGCTCACCGCCGGATTCTCCGGCCAAGATCTATCACCCTCACACCCGGCGGTGTATACTCCACCCCCGCCGGCTGCTTCTGCATCTTGATACAGTGGGCGTCCAGCCAGGCCATGAAGCCGTCGATCTTCCGGAACTTGTTCCGCTTCGTGGGCATCCAGTTTTCCTTGTCCAGGTGCCGCCGCTCCCCACTGATCCGCACATTGTCCGTGTACCACCGCAGCATCGGGTCGTTGTTGCTCACCACCTGCCCGGCCAGCAGCAGTTCCTTGATGTCCTTCATTGGGTCGTTCAGGGTGATCGGTCCCTGCCGCACCACCTGGCAGTCGAAGGCGGGATAGTCCGCCCCGCCGGTCTTCAGCATCTGCACCAGCCGCGTGGCGTTCGCCGGGTCGTAGCCGATGGTCACGATCTCGTAGAGCTTCGACTGCTCCACAAACCAGGCGTGCACGTCCTCCTGCAGCACGTATTCCCCGGGCACGATCGTCAGGAAGCCCTTCATCTGCAGGCCGTAGTAGTCGATCTTCTCCTGGTCCATGTCCACCTTCCGCTGCGGCACCCAGCTGTGCAGCTTCACGAAGATCCGCCCGTCATCCAGCGGGAATTCCAGCGCCGCTGCCGTGAAGTCCTCCCGGTTGGAAAGGTCGAAGCCCCCGTAGCACCGCCGGCCCAGCAGGCTTTCCTCTTCCACCGTGTCCTTGTTCCGCTTGATCACTTCCGGCTGCACAAAGGCCATGTCGTCCGCGTTCACCATGATGTTCAGCTGCTTGCAGATGAAGTCCGCCCGCTCGCTGGGGATGTGCTTGCACCGCTCCCAGTCCATTTTCAGCTTGTTGAGATCCAGCACCACGCCCAGGCCCGGGTTCGCCTTGATCCACTTGTCGAAGTCCTCCACGTCGTCTTCCGGATCCAGCTCCGCGATAAACGCGAACATCCGGTCGCCGACCTCCGGATCCAGCTTGCCGCTCATGGCGTCCGTGAACAGGTCGTAGTAGTAGGCCAGCGGGCCGTCGATCACCCAGCCCATGGTGGTGATGTAGATCACAATGGCCTGCTGCCGTTTCACCGTCTTCCGCTTGATAATGTTCAGCAGCTTAAAGTCCCGGTATTCGTGGATCTCGTCGAAGATGGCGCCGTGGGGGTTCAGGCCGTCCAGGCGTTTACTGTCGCTGGACCGCTTTTTGATGGTGGATCCCATCTTGTCGTAGTAGATCCCGTCCCGCAGCGTCCGGAACCGCGGCGCCAGGTACGGGCTTTCCTTGATCTGCCCGTAGCACTCGCTGTACACGATGTCCGCCTGTTCTTTACTGTTGGCCAGCAGGTAAATGTCCGCGCCCCGCTCCCCGTCCTTGCAGCTGAGGAAGGTGGCGTTGCCGCTCATCATGGTGCTCTTGCCGTTTCCGGTACCCACCAGGATCAGCGCCTCGTTGAACCGCCGCAGGCCGGTCTTCCGGTGCACCCAGCCGTAGATGTTGCACTCGATGAAGCACTGCCACCCCATCAGCTCCATCTTGTCATAGTCGCCCTTGGTCGGCACCAGGAACCGTTCCATGAAGTCCACCGGCCGCCGTGCCTTGGTCTCATCGAATACCCACGGGTAATCCGGATCGCTCTCGCTCTTCTGCAGGTCGTCCAGGAACCGCCTGCAGGCCATCTTCACCTTCTCGCAGGCCAGGATCCTGCCGTCCAGCACGTCCGAAACATAGGCGAAGCACCGCTCCACCGCCGTGCTCTCCGCTGCCTCGTCCGCCTCCGGACGCGCCGAGGCCGGGGGTGCCTTTTTCGGCACTCCCGGCTTCATGCCCCGCGGCCTTCCCGGACCCCGTCCCCGCCGCTTTACTTCACCTGCAGGTGGATCCGCCGCCGCCCCGGCTGTCATCCCGACCGGAGTGGAGGGATCCCTTGCTACGGCCGCAGGCCGCGCCGCATCAGCGGTAAAGTCCAGCCTCATCTGTTCCGTCAGTTCCACGGCGTATCATCTCCGCGCGCCCAGGCCTTGTTCGGGTCAATGCCTTCCTTCTCCGGGTCGTTGCTGTGCCACTTCGTGCAGAAGCTGTTTTCCGCGAACCGTTCGCAGGTCTTCCGCTCGGCGCAGGTGCAGCAGTCCGGCGCCTGGGCCTGTTCTTCCCGCAGGTTCCTCACCTTGTGCTTCGTCCTCATTCCTTTTCCTCTCCTTTCTCTTTGATGTACCAGGCAGGCAGCGCGGCGGCCACCCGTTCCGGGCCCAGCATGTCCAGCAGCTGCTCCCCGTTCCGTTTCGTCTTCCGCACGTAGCCCGGCGTGTATTTTTCCTTCCGGGCGATCTCCCCGGTGTCCCACCGTTTCACGTAGTAGTCGTACAGCACCTTCCGCTCAAGGTCCGGCACCATGTCCAGCAGCACCACCGCCGCGGCCTTCTCCGCCAGTTCTTCCTCCTGCCGCGCCTGCAGCTCCCGCTCCAGCTGGTCAATGTCCCCCAGGATGGCGCCGATCTTGTCCCTGTCGCCCTGGGCCCGGCTCCCGCCGTTGGGGTCTCCCTGGGGCGCGCTCACGCTTTCCAGCACTTCCCGCCGCTGCCAGATCCGCTCCCGCAGCCGCTCTTCATCCGTCTGCGCCGCCCTGCACCGTTTCAGGATCGTCATCGCTTTCATCTGCACGCCTCCCCTCAGTCCTTGAACTCGTCCGGCAGATCTACGTCATCCACCTGGGTCATGTCCATCTTCTGCTGCTGCGCGTCCGCCGGCGGCCCGTTCAGCTCGCTCACCGGGATCCACAGCAGCCGCTCCGTCCGGTTCCCGATCCGCTTTTTCCGCGCCGGGTTTCCGTTCTCGCCTTCCGGCAGCCGCAGCACCCCGTCCGTCCGCAGGTGCTTGTACAGGGCCTTCAGGCTTACCGGGAATTCCTGCCCCTGTTCCCGGCACAGTTTCTGCACCGCGCCGAAGGCCACGTTGGGCAGCAGGTAGTAGTATTCCCCGTCCATGTAGCCGATCATCTTCTCGTTCGGCGGCGGATCCTTTGCCTCAAAGGCGGTCAGGTCCTTCAGCGCCACCTGCTTGCTGCTCAAAAGCTCACCCAGGCTGTCCAGGAAGATCCGCGTCGGCTTCTCGCTCTGCAGGTCCGCCGTCTGCTTCCGGCTGGCGTCCACCAGCGTCCGCCTCGCGTGCCTGAGCATCTTCACCGCCGTGTCCGTGTCCATCACGCCCAGGTCCCGCATGTAGTTCAGCATCATCTGGTACCCGATCAGGATGCAGGCCACCGTCTCCGGCGCCCGGTCGTGCGCCCCGCTGCTGTCCCTGTGGATGTCCTCCCGGAACTGCAGGAACAGTTCGTGCAGCCGCTCCGGCATCCCGTCCGCCTGCTTCAGGATCCACAGGATATAGCCCCGCATCGCCTTCTGCAGCCATCCCTGCCGGGCGTTCTCCTGCAGCTCCGTCAGCGTCTTGTTCACCGGGATGTCCTCCTTGTCAATGTCCAGGATGAAGTACCGCGCCAGGCCGCTGGCGCCGATGGCCGGCAGGTCCTCCCCCGTGATGATCGCCACGCTCCGGGGCGGTGTGTTCGCCTTGATGGAGCTGTCCGCGTTCAGCCGGCCCCGGTCCACGCCGTCGCCGAAGGCCCGGCTCAGGGTCTGCGCCGTGGCGGCCATCTGCCGCTTTTCCTGCACGCTGGTCACCGGGTGGTAGTCGTCCACCAGGATCGGCATATCCTTCACCAGGAAGGCCTTCTTCCGGATCTGGTTGCCCGTGTCGTTAAAGCTGGCCGGCGGGTTCTTCGCGTGGAAGTTGCCGAAGTGGCTCATGGCCAGCGCCGCCGCCGTCGTCTTGTGGGTGCCGCTCTCGCCGTACAGGAAAAGCGCGAAGGCCGGCACCACGTCCGTCTGGCTCATCCACTCCCGCAGCGGCGCCAGGTAGATCGTCCCCAGCAGCGCGATGCCGATCTCTTCCTTCATCACGTCCTGGATCCGCAGGCTTTCCTTCGCCGCATCCGCAAAGGGAATCTGGTCAAAGCCCCGGGCGCCGCCCCCGTCCAGCCGGTAGTTCTTCAGCGCGTCGCCCATGTCCACCGTGATCCCGTCCATCCCCACGGCCCCGCCGTGGTACAGGTAGCACCATTTCCCGCCGATCTTCCGCCATCCGGTGTGGTTGTACTCCGTCACCCGCTTGGCGGTCATCTGGCCCACCTTCTTCACGGCCCAGGCCACCTTGCCCTTGGTTGTGCTTCCCGGGGTCAGGCTGGCGTCGAAGCCCCACTTTTCCGTCACCCAGTTCATGCCCTCCAGCTCGCTGGCCTTCACCGACACCCGCGGCAGTTTCCGTCCGCCGGCGCTCCATCCGTCCAGCACGAAGTACTTGCTCACATTCACCCCGTCGTCCTTTTCCAGTTCCATCCGGGGCAGCACCACAAAGTCGCACAGGGCCTTGGTCTCGTTTCCGTTCACCGTGCAGATGGCGCCGTTTTCCACTCCGTAGCCCTTCACCGCGCCGTAGAGCTTCTCCGCCTGTTCCTGGGGCGTCAGCCAGAAGGGCACCGTCTCCGGGTCAAAGTCCTTCGTGGCGGCCACCTGCCGGGCCAGGGCGTCCATGGCGTCCACATCGCCCATGATCTGCACCATGTCGCTGATGTCGCCCTTTTCCGGCAGCTCCGGGCAGGCTTCCTTGATGTCCACCAGGCGGATCCGCTTGGCGATCCCCCGCAGCTTCAGCGCCACATCGTAGGCGTGGTTCTGTCCGGTGTAGTCGTTCCCCTTGCTGTCGTTGTCCGGCAGGATGATCACGTCCGCGCCGGTCAGCCGCCGGCTGTAGCCTTCCCGCCACTTTCCGGCCCCGCCCGGGTTGCACGTGGCGCAGTGGCCCAGCCGCTCCAGGGTCTCCACGTCCTTCTCGCCCTCGACCACGAACACCGGCTTGCCTTCCGCGATCGCTTTGATCACGTTCGGCAGCCGGTACAGCGTCACGTCCCGGATCTCCGCCGGCACGCTGTTCACGTAGCCCAGCCGGTTTGCCTTGGGGTTTTTCGGGTCGTGCATCCGCTGCCGGAAGGTCTTCCCGGGCTTCCCGTCCTTGTAGTGCAGCCGCACCACCTGGAACAGTTCCTGCCCGTTCTCGTCCGTGTAGCTGTACACCCTGTCCGGGTGATCCCAGTCCGGCACCAGCTCATCTTTCTCTTCCTTCACCGGTTCCACCGCCTGGTGAATCACCAGCCCGCCGGGCGCCTCGCCGTCATTTAATTCTGAATTCTGAATTCTGAATTCTGAATTGTCTTTCGGCCGCTTTCCCTTGCCGCTTTTTTTGGCCGCCGGCGCTGCCGGCTCCGGGTTCACCACCAGGTCCTTCGCCGTGATCCCCAGCGCCTGCATCACCGCGCTGTTCTCGCATCCCGCGTGGCAGCACAGGTAGATCCGTTCCTTCCCGTCCTTCGGGCTGTTCTTCGCCGTCACCGTCAGGCTCGCCGTCCGGTCCTGGTGGGCCGGGCATTTTGCGGTATATTCCCCGCTGCTGTTCGGACCGCTGACACCCTGCAGCATGGTCAGTAGCTGCTTCAGATCCATTTGCGGTCTCCTTTCTTTCTATCTCAAAGCCCGGATGGCTTATCCCTGTAAGGCCTTAATCCGGATCGTCATTTGTCGGTTGGTGCTTCCGTTTCTCGCAGCGGGCACCGTGGATCCCTGGATGTTTCGCTGGCCTTCCACCTTTCAAGGCCGCTCAGATGCTGAAACGTGAAAAAATGCTTCCCGGTTCCTTCACTTGCCAGGCACGATCCCGTCTCGTTATCATCAAACGGACATTCGCAGCACGAGCCTGGCATCTTCATGTCAATCGTGATCATCGTCCTGTCCCTCTTCTTTCACTTCTTTTACAAAGCCCTTGCACGTCTTCCGGACGATCACCATCACGGCCTTTCCGCTCTTTGTACAGATCGCCGCGTCCCGGTTCTTTGTCAGCATGCACGGCCCCTTGTACTTGTAGCAGCTCCGCTTCCGGCAGTCCGCGTTCTTCTCCGGATCGCACAGGTACCAGATTTCCTTCCTGCTCATATCGCTTTCTCCTGTCCTTCATACCAGCCGGCTCAGAACGGCTTTTCCTCTTCCTTCGGCCATTCCTCGTCCGGCCCGCCCGCCTGGCTGCCGCCCCGGCTGCTCAGGAATTCCACTTCCCTCGCGGTCATCTCAAGCTGTCCGCGCACGCTGCCGTCCTCCGTCTTCCAGGCCCGCGCTTTCGGTTCGCCCTCCACATAGACCTTCTTGCCTTTCTCCAGGTACTTCTTGCAGGTGTCGCCCAGGCCCCGCCAGGCCGTCACCCGCACAAACTCCGCGTCCGGCTCCCCGTCCTTGTGGTAGCGCTTCTTCGCCGCCACCGTGAACGTGCACCAGTTCACGCCGCCTTCCGTGGTGCCGGATTCCGGATCCTTCACCAGGTTGCCGATGATCTCGTATTTGTTCATGTTCTTTCCTCCTCAGGTAAATCCGCCCGGGTAGAAGCTCTGCTGCCACCCGATGTTCGCGTTGGGCATGGGATATTCCGCCGCCGGCTTCCATACCAGCGGATCCAGTGCCCCGCACAGCTCCATCACAAACAGCACCAGCAGCGCAACCGCCACCGCTGCCATCACCGCCGCGAAGATCTTCCGCTCCCGGTCGATCCCTTCGTATTTCCTGCAGTATTTTTTCATCCCTGTGTCCTCCTCTCCATCACCAGCCGGATGTTCACCCAGCTGCCCACCGCGGCCCTCACCGCGTCCAGCGCCCGCTCCGGCAGGTCGTGAAGGTCCTTCACGCCCCACCGGCTCAGAATGTCCTTTTTGATCGCCGCCCGGAGGATCTTCCCGCTTTCCGGGTCGGTCAGCTGATACTTGTCGCAGATCTCCCCGGCCCGCCACCGGATCACCCGCTGGATCCGTTTCACCTCTTCGTGGCTCGCCGTCACCTGCTTCTGCCGGGCTTCCATCTCGTCCATCCGCTTCTGCATCGTGGCCATCATGTGCCCAAGCTGTGCCAGGTACTGCCCGAACAGCTTCACGTCGTCCGCCAGCACCATGCCCACCGGCTCCGCGGGGACAGCCCCGGCTGTCATCCCGAGCGAAGTCGAGGGATCCCTTGCTACGGCCGCAGGCCGCTTTTCCTCACCGTTCATTCCACCGCCCCCTCTCCGGGCACCACGCCCGCCAGGGCGATCCGCATCATGTCCGCCCACTTTTCCAGCCGGGTCAGGTTCGCCTCAATCCGGACCTTATCCGCCGCCATGGCGGCCGGATCCAGCGGCATCATCTCGCAGTCGGTCATAAACCGGGTCATGGCCACCTTCAGCACCTTCCACACCGGCTCCGGCTGTCCGGCACCGCCGGCCTTCAGCGCTTCCAGCTCCGCTTCCGCGTCCGCCGCCCGCTGCTCTGCCTCAGCTGCCGCCTGCAGGAGGATCTCCCTGTCCGCGTCCGGCGCGGCGTTGCCCTTGGCTTCCAGTTCCTTCAGCAGGTTCGCCGCGTAGTTCTTCTGCTCTTCCAGCTCACTCTGCAGGTCGTAGATTTTGTTCTTCTGTTCTTTCTCCCGCTCGTTCATGCTGGCGATCTCGTTGATCCGCGCCCGGTGGTTCATCTCGGCCCGTTCCTTCAGGGCGTCGATCTCCCCCCGGTACGTTTCCGCCGCTTCCAGCTTTCCGGCGCCCTCGCCCCGCCGGTAGGCGTCTTCCTTCACGGCTTCCAGCTGCTCCCGGTGGGCGTCGTTCACGGCCTTCAGCTGATCCTCCATCTGCTGCCGCTCGGCCTTCGCCTGCTGGATCTCCTCCCGCAGCGCATTCACCGTGGCGCCTTCCTCGCTGGCCCGCTCGGCAATCTCTTCCCGGGCTTCCTCGTCCAGTCCGCTGCCCAGCAGCAGCAGCGCCTTGCTCATCTCCAGCTTCGCCATGGCGGATCCTTCCCGGATCTCCGTGGCGGCCTGCATGCACCGCTGCGCCTGCCGGGGTGTCAGCCCCGTGGTCTTCGTCACCCAGGCCTCCCACTGTCCGTGGGGCACCACCTTCGCTTCCTTCGCTTCGTTCAGCGTCCGGCCGATCCCGATGTACCCGGTGCCGATCTGCTCCTTGTACAGGTGGAGCCTGGCTTCATACTCCGCCAGGCTCACCATCCGCTTTTCCTCAACCTTTGCCAGCATCTCCATATTCTTTTCCTCCTGTCCAATTTGTCCGCCGGCTCTGCCGGCCGGGCTCAGCTCCTGGCTTTTGCCGAGCCCGCAATATCAGCCTTTTCACGGCTTCACTGTGTCTAACTACCATCTGAAATACATACAATTCAGCGGTATATCTTCGTCCCATTCTCTTTCCCACGGATTATCTGGATAAAACCAATCATAAATTGATTTCAAGCACTGAAGCGCTGACTCAATGCCACCCCATCCGTTATCCGGTTCATACTGTTTGTAAAGATGCGGATTTGAAATCAGTTCATTTATGCCGTCCTTCACCTTCGGCAGAACTTCATCAATCGGATACCATTTTCCTTGTTCATAGTCCCACCGCATACAATTAACAAAAATATCTCTGTTGTTATATGTTGGACTATAGTATTCCGGTCTGCCGATGTTTACATAAGCATCTTTCGCACCTTCAACTTTTACACCGAAGCGAATGTCATAACTCATTCCTGCTCACCGTCCTTCAACAGTTCTTTGACAGCTTCTCCTGCTTCATTTGACAACGGCCCATACCTTTGGATATATGATTGAAGGATGTAGGCACGGTTTTCTTTTGTCGCATTTTTCAGAATTGTTATCAGCAATTCTTCAAACACATTCGTCAGTTTCTTTTCGTCTTTTTCCGTCTTTTTAAACATTGTTGCATCGTCTGCCTTGACTTCAACGCATAATGTGTTGCGCTCACCGCAAAGTCCGCAAGCTATTGTCACGCTTCCGTAATCTATCCTTTTTGCTGGGTCGTGACTGTTTTCTTTTCTGAATTTCCCAAGTGAGCTTTGGATAATTGCACAAACGATTTCTGCAAAATCAATATCTCCTCTTATTTCTCCATAATCTGCTTCCATAATGTTTATATGTGTCACACTTTCACCTTCTTCCATGCCATGAATATCGTCATTATCCGGGCGCCGTCAGCTCGCGTAGTAATGATGGTAAGCGTATTTCGTGTCCTCTTTGTAGAGCACCACATAAGTCATGGTGGTCTCCACCTTATCGTGTCCCATCAATTTTGCGATCGTCTGGATCGGCATCCCGCGCCTGGCCATGTTCGTCGCGAATGTCCGCCGGAATTTATGCGGGTGGACATGCGAAACGCCGGACCGTTCCTCCAGCCGCTTCATCAGGTCCCGGATCCCGCCTTCCAGGAACCGGGCACCCGTCCTTGTGACAAACAGCGCCTCGTTTCTGTCCTTCCGCGTCTCCATGTAGTTCCGGATCAGCAGCGCCGTCACGCTGTCCATGTACACTGTGCGTTCCTTATCGCCCTTCCCGTGCACAACGCACTCGCGGTTATTCAGGTCAACCTGGTCACGGTTCAGGCTGCACAGCTCGCTGACGCGGCAGCCGGTGGAAGCGAGAAAAGCGACGATCGCCCGATCCCGGACCTTCTCGCAGCTCCGCCGGAGCATCTCCATGTCCACATCGCTGAAAACGTCCTTCACCACCTTCGGGACCTTGATCGTTCCCAGGTTGTCCGCCGGGTTCCGGCTGATCAGGGCTTCCCGGTACAGCCACCGGAAGAAAGCGCAGTACACGCTTCTGTACCCTTCCAGCGTCGAATCCATCAGGTTATTCGTTACCTTGATTTCTCCCAGGTACCGCCTCAGGTGGTACACCGTAATGCTCCGTACAGACACGTTAATGCCTTTCAGCATCTTCTGGAGCACGATCTTGTAGTAGGCGATCGTCTTCTCGCTTCTCCCCTGGACCGCCATGGCGTCCAGGTAACACTGCAGCAAGTCGTCGTGCATTTCCTCGCAGGGGATCTCATGCAGGTCGTAATGCTCCATCACGTCGGAAACCGTTGCCAGGAACTTTGTCATCATCTCCGCCGTGGTCGTTGTCCTCAGCTTGTTTTCCAGCTGATTCAGAAAACTCACTTTTGCTTCGATAGCCATCTCTTTCACCTCGTTTCAAATCATCCGCCATTCTGTCCGCCGGCACTGCCGGCCGATCGAGCTCGCGGCTTTTGCCCGATCCGTTTCTTCCTCACTCAATCCGCAGGATCTTCATCACCTTCGGAATGATTTCCGCCAGCCTCTTCCACTGCTCCGCGGCCATGATCGCCGGCGTGGACACCGTGCTTCCCCACAGGATCGTCCCTCCCGGAAGAATCGCCCGCATCCCTTCCCTGTCTTTGGCAAACTCAAAGTCGTCAATCTTCAGCGCCGTCACCTCGCAGGGGAACCCGAAGAAGGTCATCACCTCCGGCCGGAATCCCGCAGCGTCCTCCGGGGCCTTGTCCTGTTCCGGGTCCTTCGGCTTTTCCGGCTTCTCCTGCACCGTGTGCAGCCCGTGCTCATCCATCACCAGCCGGCCTACAATCGGCGGCACCATGTTCGTCTGCTCCATCCTGGCGAAGGCCTCCATCCGCTTCACCGCCGGATCTTCCGCTGCCGCCAGGTCTTCGGCATTGATCACCAGGTCCGCAGCCTTGTCGCCCTCCGGCGCGCCCGGGTCATACGCCACGAACCCTTCCAGATAATCGACATCCGGCTCCGGGGCTTCCGGCGCTGCCTGTTTCGCCTCAGGCGCTGCCTGCGCCCCGAAGGAAACCTCCTCATCCAGCCGGTCATCGTCCGACGGGAGCTTTGCGTACAGCTCCGGCTTCGACTTCTTCAGCGTCTGCTTGATGTAAGCCCAGCTGGCCCAGGGATTCTTGCATCCGCACTCTTTCAGGTACCCGATCGGATCCTTCCCGGCGATCGCCAGCTCCACAGCCTTTTCCTTTTCTTCCCGTGTCAGTTTCTTCGCGTTCCTGCTGTTGCCCATTGTCCTGTCCTCTCTTTCCTGTCCTGCCGGCGCTGCCGGCTGTTCTTCCCGCCTGGCCGTCTTCCTCAGCCTCCGGAAGCCCACCGGCCTCCCGTGCGTCACGGCCTCGATCTCTTCTTCCGTCATTTCCGCCTGCGGATCCACCCAGCCGATCCTGTCCTTCATTTCCCGGGTGTCCGCCACGATCATGCAGTTCTCGCTGCAGTAGTAGGTGGTGTCCTCGCCCTTCCCGTGCTTGTACACCCAGAACTCCGGCCACATCACCGCGATCCGTTTCCCGCAGACCCCGCAGACCTTCATGCCTGTCACCTCATTTCCGTCCACGTTGACGCTTTTGCGGCGCTGCCTGCTCCCAGTCAGTGGGCCGCAGCGGCTTCTTATCCCAGCACCGCCATGTCACGTCGTACCATTCCGCCCGCACGGAGAACATCGCCATCCGGTCTTCCGCGTCAAAATTCAGGAAGGGCTTCCGCTCCGCCCAGTACGTCACCGGGATCACCCCGGGCGTCTCCCGGAACTCGATCCACATCACCTTCCGGTCGTACTGGATCGCCTCGCTGAATTCCAGCACCCGCGGATCCTGCGGCTTCCACTCGTCGTAGTTCCTGATCGTCTTTTCCATCTCTCTCACCTACCTTGCAGAGATCTTCATCAGCATATCCAGGAAGCTGTACGCCCCGAAGAGGATCAGCGCGCCCAGCCCCAGCGGGATCACCCATTCCAGCAGCAAATACCGGATCCAGTCACGCTTCACACAGAACCCTCCCTCCGGGAAGCACCCAGCCGACCCACCGGAAGGGCACCTCGTCCGCGTCCACCTCGCACAGCCCCACGCAGCCGCCGTACTTTTCCGCCGCCTGCCGGGCGCCGTGGGCCGTGAAGTAAACTTTTGCCGCGTCCAGCTCGTTCCGGAAGTAGGGCACCGGCTTTCCAGGCCCCGCGTATCCGCAGCCCAGGAAGTACCATTCGTCTTCCTTCCGCTTCACCACGTAGGCGTACCGCTGGTTCTCCCGCCGCCGCTCCAGCCGGCACTGCTTCACGTCCGTCATGGTCATCATGCTATCCCTCCTCAAAATAGGTCGTCCAGGGAATGTCCAGCTCCTTTGCCATCTTCTTTGCCACGTCCACCGAGGGCCGCCGCTCGCCGCACTCATAGGCGGCCACCGTCCGCTGCGCGATCCCTACCCGCGCCGCCAGCTCCGCCTGGGTCAGTCCCTTCTCTTTCCTTCTTACCGCCAGGGCACTTTTAGCCCTTTTCGTGGTTAACATATTCACTTTCTCCTTTCAGGTAGCACCTTCAGGTCTAAAATTAGCATAAATAATACATGATGTCAATAGTTTTAGCACCTCAAGTGTAAAATTTTTTAGCACGTGAGGTTCATTTCCTCATATCACAACATGTGCTAAACTATTGCGGTATGGAGGTTTTTATGGATTTTTCGATGCGGATCTTCCAGATCCGGAAGCAAATGGGGCTCAGCCAGGAGAAATTCGGCGAACTGGTGAACCTCTCTCAACGTACCGTCGCTGCATGGGAAGCAGGCGACCGCACCCCGTCCTTTGCCACGCTGGCAGATCTGGCCGGACGGCTGGACGTGTCCGTGGATTATCTGCTTGGCCGCGACGATGAAAAAGAAAAAAAGCAGCCCGCTGCGGTTAACAGCGAGCTGCTCGACGATATTATCAAACGTCTCCGTTCTCTTCCGGCCCCGGCCCTGTCCAGGGTGTCCGTCTTTCTGGAAGGCCTTCAAGCCGGTCAAGAAATTGCGAAAGAAGCGCAAGTGAATCAGGATCCAGCTGGCGAACGCGCTGAATGATCTCTTCCAGGGTCATTTCCTGTTCCTTTCCGCGCAGGATCCCGTGCATTTTATTCACGTGTGTGTTATTATATAATTAGTTGTACGGTTATTGCAATACATCTGAAGAAAGGAGGATCTCCCCATGGTACTCGTGCTTCTCGCCTGGGCGGCGTACTTATACCTGGCGGACCGCTGCGTGTTCCATCATCTGTCCCTCGGCGGCTTCCTGCCCACGATGATCATCCTGATCATCCTCTTCGTCGCCCTGGTCGTTTTCTCCGTCAAGCACTTAACCAAACCATCAAAGAAGCAGCGGGAAGCGGCCCGGAAGTTCTACAACGCGGTGGTGAACAAAAACACCCGGGACAGCTGACAACGTGTCATCCCGACCGAAGTGGAGGGATCCCTTGCTACGGCCGCAGGCCGCACCGCGTCAGCGGAATCGTCCGCCGGCACTGCCGGCTCTCCTCCGGCCCGCAGGCCGTTTGAAAGTCCGCCTGCACTGCAGGCTGTTCCACTAAATGTTCCACCCTGTTCCACCCCTGTTCCGTTTTTCTGCCACAGCCGGAAGCCTTGCTTTTCAACGCTTCCGGCGCTTTTTTCGGCAAATGTTCCAGTGTTCCAGCAAAAATTTATATATACCCCACTACATTTTTTTAATCACCGGAGGACACCTTCATGGGCACCATCGAAAAACGCGGAAAAAGCTCCTGGCGCATCGGCGCCCAGATCAAAGTCGGTGATACCTGGCAGTGGGTCCGCGTTTCACTCCGCATGGATCCTTCCCTCCCGGAAGCGGTCCAGCGCCGGGACGCGGAAAAGGAACTGAAGAAGCTGGAAGCGAGACTGGCCGGCCGGCCGGAAATCACACCCACCCTCCGGGAATGGTCCGAAACCTGGCTCACCCGCCACCTGGACCAGGACGCCTCCCCCGTCACCGTGTCCAACTACCGTTACCTGTTAAACTCCCGCATCCTTCCCGCCCTGGGCGATAAACCGCTGCCGGATCTCACCCCCGCCGTCCTTACCGACTGGCTTTTCAATCTCCGGAAGGACAAACGCAAAACCACCCGCCTTCCGGACGACCGGCTTTCCAGGCCCCGCCGGAAGGCGGAGCAGCTGCCGCCCGCCTCTTCCGCGCCCTTGTCCGTCAAAACCGCCCTCAACTATTACGGCTGCATGAAGACCATGCTGGCCGCAGCCGTCCGCATCGGCCTCCTGGAGTATAATCCCATGGACCGCGTTCAGCGCCCGAAGAAGCGCAAAAAGAAAAAGGCCACCCTCCCGGAGCAGGAAGTCATCGCCCTCCTGCAGCTGATCATCCGGGAAGCGCCCGCGCCCCTGAAGCTCGCCGTCCTCCTGGCCATGCTCTGCTCGCTCCGCCTGGGTGAGGTCGGCGCCCTCAGATATACAAACGTGGACTGGGACGCCGGCACCATCACCGTGGACCGCGCCCTCAAATATACCCCGTCCACCGGATCCTTCATCGCCGAAACCAAGACCGACGCCGGGGACCGGGTGATCACGCTGCCGCCTTCCATGCTCTCCATCCTCCGGGAAGCCCTCTGGCAGGACGTCATGGAAGAGCAGGACGATCCGGATCACTGGCAGGGTGCCAGGTACATCGTCCACTCCCGCCACGGTGCCCGCGTGAACAAGGACACGCCCTCCAAGTGGTTCCGGAAGTTCGCGGACGCTCACGGCTATCCGGAGCTCACCTTCCACGGCCTGCGCCACGTCCACGCCACCCTGCTCCTGCAGCACAACATTGACCTGCAGTCCGTTTCCTCCCGCATGGGCCACTCCGATCCGTCCGTCACCCTCCGGGCCTACGCCGACGCCATGCCCGCCCGGGACCAGGCCGCCGCCGAAACCCTCGACCACCTGCTCAAATCCGCATCACCTGCAGACGATCCGGATCCATCCGCTGACGCCTGACCGCCGCCAATAAAACCACCCGCCGGATCCATTTCAGGTCCGGCTTTTTTGTGTGCCCGCAGCGCCCACACAGCGATCCCCTTTTCGCCGCTTCAGGGGCGCGGGCAGCCGCGGATATATTCGCGATTTTTTTTCATACCCCACCCCCATCACACAAAGCAACAAATCACGCGCCAGGATCACGCTGCACCTTTCACAGTCCCTTCCTGCCGCCGATCCTATATCTTGTGGCGATCCGGATCACTTCATCAGCTGATAAACCACAACATATAGATCAGCGCCCTGGCATGCGTCATCGAAGAATAGCCCGCAGCGGCTCAGATCCGGACCGTCAGCTGGCGCCTGATCCTGTTCTTTTTCTGTTCATCCTGGGCACCTGTTCATTTTTCACCCACTTCCCCCAGTCCGGAACCCTTGCCCGTCAACGCATCCGCGTCCCGTCGCATGGATCCTTCCCCCAATTTCCACACATAATTCACACCCAGCGCCCGCCGCGCCGGCATAAGAAAAACCCCGGAAGCCTTATACTTCCGGGGTTTCATCTGTGGTCGAAGTGGCGGGATTCGAACCCGCGGCCTTTTGGTCCCGAACCGGTCACACATTAACATCAGAATTCTAACCGCATAGTATATAAATTTTATCTGGAACAAATGGAACACAGACCGAAAAGCACGAGTTTCTTCTATAATATGCGACATGTTCCACTTATAATATATTTTCTGGAACAATCTGGAACAAATATATATTTACTGGAACAAAAGCGCATACCCCGCCCCGATTGTTTCAACCTCAGACGCTGCGCGGGGCTAAGGCTTTCTCGGTGTCCGTTTCCCTTATTTTCCAGACAGACCCAGGGCGGGATAGGTCTCGATCGTCCTGACCAGGAGCTGGATATATCAAATCGCAGCGTTAAATCTGAAAAAATGTCGCGAAGCTTTTCCATGACCGCGCAAGCCGCACCCCTAAACATCCGCGATTTTTCTGCAGAAAAAAAGAGCCGGTGCGCGATCGTCATCCAGACAACCGCGCACCGGCTAAAACTATATTTACTTACCTGCCTTTGCAAACGTAACCTCGTAAGTCCCCATAGCAGCAAGTGCAACAATTACGGCATTTACTGCAGCAAGCAGCGCATTACTAAGCGTCAGGCCAGTCGTGAACCATGTGGCCAGCAGCATTGTGATCAGTGCGATTACATACGCCACGATCCTGGTGGGAATCTTCCATATCTTGTCGATTGGCAGCTTCAGCAGCTGCACCACCAGCAGCGTGAACATAGTCGCGCCGCCGATCGTCATCAGCTGGTTCCAGTCCAGCGGATCTGCAGGAAGCTCACCTTCAGCAACCGCCACGGAACACATCAGCGTCAGCATGGCGATCAGCAGCACACAATACAGTAACTTTTTCATTCTTGCTCCTCCATTTCTCTCGTCGCTCGTGCGGCCATATAGGCCGTCAGTTCGTCGCTCGTCTCTCTGAGATGCTCGTGGTCGTTCCCTGTGATAAAGTGCAGCAGAAGCCCTTGCATGGTCGCCAGCACCTGTCCCAGGTCATCAGACTGCGCCCTGAAGCGTTTGTCTCCCAGTCTCAGGCGTTTTTCCGCGCTATCCATGCGCCTCTCCAAACTGCTAACCCTGTCCCTCAAAGAGATCTTCTTCCATGCTTCGATACCCTTTACGATGGCTACCAGGACCGCAACAACGGCCAGGATAACAGCACCGGCCAGCAACAGGGTATCGAAGCTCAGCGCCACCTTCGGTCCTTCGATCGTCGGCATTGTGTTCACCTCCTTCCCCGCAGATCTAATTGCATCCGGATCCCCGGATAGTTTCCTGATCAGTTTTTCGGGTGATAGAAGTGCTCCCGCCTGACGACCCATCCCGTCTCATCCACCAGCATCACCGTGTGGTGCTCCACAGAGCTCACCCTGGCATAAATGCACCGGTTAAAGAAGTCCTGGTCCGCCGCGCCGGTCTCCACCTGTTCCGGTGTGAATGACTGCGTC
>Ga0256405_10002872_pt1 | contig 37476 bp, 34 predicted proteins | sample RumenRJG_02DNA_FD_189096 | JGI IMG/M metagenome (GOLD analysis project Ga0256405, IMG submission 189096) | Bovine rumen microbial communities from Lethbridge, Alberta, Canada - RJG_02 | ecosystem: Host-associated > Mammals > Digestive system > Stomach > Rumen | place: Canada: Alberta...
CCCGATATCTGTTTGTCCCGCATCTTTTCATGATACGCCAGGAACTCCTTTTCGGAGACGCAGACACTGTTCATAAGCTCCTCTGGGAATTGATGTCCGTCATGCGGGATGTGGAAAACTGGAAATCTTGGAACAACCTTGAAATCCAGTTCAGCAATCCTGCAGAACTCATCTACGCTGTAGAACCTCACGCCGTTGCTGGCCATGGCAGCACCGATAAAGGGCTGCCCGATGTAGTCCAGTTTCTTATTCCTGATATCGATCCGGAAAAGGTTCGTGTCCTGGTCAGAATATCTGATGCTGGAGTAGTTTGGGTAATTCACCGGGATTCCCAACGATGCAACGGTATCCAGCAGTTTCACCCGCTCCAATGCGCTTTGATACCGTACGTCCAGCCATCCTGTCTTCTTAAAGCTGTCTCTGTTCAAAATAAAACCCCCTTATGATTTTCCATAAAGAGGCCGGGTTCACCATCGTCCGCCGCAAATCGGCAGTCAAGCTTTGGCACCTTACCATCCGGCAGGTTGCCGTGCGGTCAACGGGCTTGTCCCTCGCGCACTCTTTATGGTTATTGATGAAATTGTCAGATTGATTTACAAGATCGGTGTTTTCAAATTTAAAGCTGGTTCTCCGTCAAATACCGGTATGCTTCCATGTGCTTTTCCATCCTCCTTGCGGCACTCTCATCCCATACAGTCGGGCGCATCGGGTTCAGGTTATCCTGCAGATCTGCCAGCTTCACGGCCTTTGCTACCCGGTTTTGTGAAAGCTTCCTGACGTAGTCCATGTAGTCTGTTCCCTCTTCGTGAGTCATCAGAGCCACTGCGCTGCATACCGCTTCAGGGAATCCGGCGGTCTGGAGTTCCTCTATTGTGCAGTCCGTATCCTCGATCACATCATGCAGCCAGGCGACACAGGCTCCGATCTCATCAGTGAATCCGGATGCCACGCGCGCCGGGTGGAAAACATAGGGAACCCCATCGTCATCCAACTGGCCGTGGTGCGCCTCATATGCAAATCTCATTGCCTCGCGCGTTTAGGGTGTGAAGAGCATTGAATTCCTCCTGTCCTTTTGCAGTTCAATTCCTCAGAATACTGTCCATTGTATTACGACACAACCTGTCTGATGCGTTACATGTTGTTTATCTGTTCCCACAATCTTTCCAGTTCGTGTATTTTATCTGCATCAATTGCCTGTGGGGCATCCGGTTTTTTTATGTGATAGCGCTCTTTTTCTGCCAGTTCTGCTATGGTCTGTATTCCCTTCGCTTTCCAGTTTCGCAGAATCCCATTGACATATGCTGGGCTGTATGTTCGTTTTATTGTAATTGCTTTATCATAGGCAGCTGCAATTAGATCGGGTGAAAATCCCAGATCAATCCATGCCCAGATATACTTGCGCTCAGTCTCTGTCAGCTCTCTCCCGGTAATTCCGATACTGTCCCGAATCTGCGTTTCCAGCTCTTTCCTTTTATTGAGTTCGTCGATGTATTTCTCCGCGGAGTCAAGGTCGGAAACTCCATTGCTTTTCCAGAGCTTCGTCTCTTTCGCAAAAGCGTACATGGACGGCTTTTTCGTACCCGAATATCGTTCAGCGTACCGGTCTCCGACGACATGAAACAGGAGCATTAGCGCCCCCGGTGCCACTTCATAGTACTGATATACCTCCAGCAGTTTCTGAAGTTCCGGTACGGAAGCCTCCCGTTGCATCACCAATTCGGCTTCACGGACAAGGCTTGCAAAAACCATGTCGCACATTTCAGTTTGACGGACCGTTTCTTTTGTCGGCAGGTTTGAGGTATCCGAAGGGTCAGTTTCATTTTGTCTCTCCTGCTCGCCGGAAGGAATGAGTCCACATAAATCCAGCTTCTCCAAAGCTTCCGCAGTTTTTTTGCGAGTCATAAGAATTCCCTTAGAAACGCTTTCAATATCAGACTGCCCGGTCTGGCAATAGTACAGATATACCAGCGCTGTATTCGGATCGTGAATTCTGACAAGCGTATCGATGGCTTCTGATGTAATATCCATTGTCATTCTCAGCGCCGGACGAACACGTAGTTCTCAATTTTGGCCCGACGCCGGTCATACATTTCAGGGCCAACTCGGTGCATTTTCAGTTTCATGCCGTGAAGAATTGCGGACAATCTCCATTCAGCTAATAAGAAATCCGGGATTGCATCCAATGTCAGGATGTCGCCGAGCAGCCTTCTCGGAAGGATCTCACCCTCGGCCGGTATGAACGCTTTAATCAGAGGATCGTAAAAATCAAGCGGAACTCCAACAACTTTGCCGTTTAAAACCGTGCGAAGCGGCCACTGCTGCTTGGCAACATCTGCCCATTCTCTCAGAATGGCACGCTGATCTTCCGTCGACAGTTTTCTTTCATATTGAAGCAGATCCGGAAACTGCCTTGGATCCAAACTGCCAAGACCTCTGGTTGTCAGGCCAAGGACAGGATCGTCATTCATGCAGACCGCAGTGATGGCTTCATCCCGGTCATACAAGCACCAATAGAGCTCATCTATCAGGTAGCAGAAGCCGCACATTGAGGAAGGCGAATGGTCATACCAGATCCGGATTTTTTCTCCGTTCGCGGCTATTTTCTTGATCAGCTCAATTTCGTTCCCGTTTCTCCGAAGATCTTTGATCTGAAAAAGAATATCATCAAGCCAGGGGTCGTCGCGAAACCAGGAATTAATCTGCTTGTACCGGCTTTCCGCCCTGGCCCCGCAATGCAGGGAGCCATATTCCATATTCAGTTCCAGATAACGGACCTGGTCAAGTTCCGGATCCGAGCACTGCATCATTGCACCTGCTGCAGAATCATTAAATACGATATTCAGCATGATTTTTCACCATCCTTTTATCAGAGCCTGTCCCGCAATCGTATAATAGCACAGATACTGTCCTGAAAATCCCCCTCAATGCCGAATCGCTGAAATAACTGCAGCGGGAACTCTTAAGTCATCTGTCGTCGCTATCTGTCTTGTGAAGTTCCCCATAGAGCCATGCCCGGCCGTGTACCAGATATCCCGGTGCAACGGGTTCGTCTTCAAAGTAGAACAGATCAAATGTCAATCCATAAGTCTCGACACGAATTCTCCAAACCGGAGCACCCTCCTCCGGATTCGGGTTCCGCTCAACTTCTCTTGCAAAACCAGTGAAGTAGATCATTGCGTTCTGCTGGAAATCCTCCTGATCCGGATTGGCAGGGAAAGTTCCGATCGGGATCATGGACACGGGGGCCATCTGCGTCCCCGCCTTCCGGTATTCATCATCGGAGGAAAAGATCTTTACCTCATATTCATTGCTCCAAAGCGCCGCCTCACAAGAATCCCCTTCTTCCAGATTCATATCTGACCCCTCGTCCAGGCTGATATTAACCGGAACCGGAAGATCCTCCGTCTGCACCTGAACCCTCGCAAGCATCTCGTCTTCGCTATATTCCAAGTAGCTGTTAAAAATCATCGGCTCTGCGCTCCTTTCAGGCGGAAATCTGTTCCGAGTAGCTCCCGCCTCAATTCTGGACGTTGGAAATCCCGCAAGAACATGCTTTCTGGCTATGTTCCACTGGTATTCCGCAAAATAGCTGTTCGCAATGGACATATTGCCATGCAATCTATCCAGAACATTCCATGCATCCGCATCCGGTGAAAAGATATGTGTCGCATGGTCCAGGCTGCAGGCGGTCATGTCATTTTCATCCACGAAAACCGCAAAAATAGGGCCATCCTGAAGGTTGCTGCGGAAATAATAAACCCCTTTCGGCATTACGTCGCGCCACTCACGGAAGAAAATCTTTCCTTCCCGGAACAGTTTCCCGTATTCCTCTTCATTCAGCAGATGTATGAACTCATCCGATGAATCCACCCATCCGCAAACCCTGCAAACCTCATAAGATTCCTGCATTGAAAACTCACTGCAGCCACAGGCCAGGCAGCGATGTGCCTGATACCGTTTGGTTTTCTTTAAGTCACGGATATCATCCTCGGAGAGAATTTCAAATACATCCGCATCATAGGTGTTCAGCTTTCCTGTTTCATCTGCAATAAGATATTTTCCGTTCTCAAGGATGGTGGCGTCGTAAATTTTGTAAGGGACGATGAAGAACGAATTGCGTTTCTCAACAGAGCGGATCTTCACGGTTTCAAGTTGATTCATTCTGCCCGCCGGCCCGATGGGCATCTTGCTTGTGAGGTCTTCCGGACGCATGTTTTCGAGCTGTCTGGAAATATGCTCATAATCCCGCGACATGAATGCGCCCTTTCCTTCGTATATGGTGCGGTGAGCCATACCTGTGGGATCAACGATGATTTCCCACAGGCCAGGATCTGTAGGATACAGAAACGCGGTAAATTCCTCGTCATCGATGACTCCTTCATACTTGGGATCGGATGCAGTGCACGGCCAGTAATAGTATCCTCCGTGAGTCAGCCCGAAGATCTGTCCGGTATCTTTTCCCAGATACTTGCAGATGGACCAGTCTTCCTTCTGGTTCCACAGGGCAATCTTTTCTTTGTATTCTTCCAGAATCCGGACGGTTTCCGGTTCACCGGAATGTTCCTTCATGATCTGATCTACTTTGTTAAAGTACTCCTCATAGCTTTCATATCCGTACGGATACAAATGCTCTCCGACAAGATCGACCAGCTCCTCAGCTGGCCATTTATTGTACTGGAAGACTTCGCCACCGTTCTCCCTCGAATATGGAAGGACTGGATACTGCTCATGCTCAGCAGGAATATATGCCATCGCTGCCTCTCTTTCTCTGCAAACCGCAATGCCCTAAAGCACAACCATCCGAAACGTCAATCATTATGTGCTTCATTCCAGAAGCGCACAAATTCTTCCTCATCTTCAAATTCTTCCAGGGCGCCGCAGAACTCCATGCCAAAATATTTTGCCAGCGGCGTCGGTTCATCATAAACAACTATGCTTTTGATGGTTTCCACAAGCTCTTCCACATCTAAATCCTTGTATTCATGAAACACATCCGTTCGCTGACTCCGAAAGACTGGGAGTGAGAAAGACTTGATCAGAATATGAATTTTAAGTCCGCCTGTCAGTATGATGCTGAAAGGAAGTCCATTTTTTACACAGACGTGAATAGCAAAGCTGTCCCCCTCTGAATCCTTGAGGCTTCTGATTTTTCCTCCAGCCGTTTGAATGTGCTCAGGTTCACAGGGGTCTGAATAAGCACCTGCTCCTGCGGCAGGTTTTCCAGCCTGCTAACCGCCCGCTGGCTTCTTCGCTCATCTTTTGCAGCCGCGTAACCGGTGTTGAGCAGGGCTGTCAAGAGTTCCCGTTTGATGAGATACTTCGCCTTTTGTCCCGGGTTAATGACCAGTCCCTTGCATTCAGGATCCGATTCGACAAGCCGGATAATCCCCCGAATGCTCTGATCTGATGAAAGCGCAGATGCCAAAGTCCGGTAATTCGAATAGGCGGCCAAATATTTGTGATTCTTACTGTTTCTGTAATATTCACGCTCTGCGCTGGTCCATTTTTTATCTACCAGGGGTCTTACCGGGAGAATATAGTTTTCCTGAACACCTTTCAATAGAACCCGAAGAACCTCGTTATTAGCAGAAACCGTCTTCTTTTTCCCGAATTTCTGTATTGCGCTGTCCAGTTCGCCCAAGTATTCTTTCCGGATTTCCTCTCTGCTCTCAATCCATTGATCGGCATCCGAAATCCATTCATCCATTATCGGCCTCCTTCAGGTTATTCCCCGTCCTCATCTTCCTCGAAATCATCTTCATCATAAAACCGCCAGTCTTCGCCGATCATCACCAGGAACTCTCTGAAATTAAACGGATAGGCGTTGCTTCCGAAAACTTTCCACGGCTCATGCCCGTTACTGTATTCCTGGATCAATTCCCACTGAATTCCATCCAGTACTATCACACCATATTTGTCCGGCCAGTAATCAGATTCCCACTCTTCCAGATGAAGATCCCTGATCCGCTCCAGAAGCTCCGATCTGGTTCTGGGCAGCTCATCAAACTGTGAAAACGAAATGAAACTCTCTTCGTTCCATTTCAAATTTTCAGACCCGGCGTCGATGCTGATCACCCTGTTCATCCCGAAACTGCCATAGCTGAACTCCAGCTTCGTAAGGAACGGGAGATTTTGCAGGAACTCTGCGGCTCGCCTGTCCTCTTCCGTTTCGGTATATTCCCTGCCGGCCTCCTGCAGAGCTTTTTTGGCCATTGCGAGGTACTCACGTGTCCAGTACAGAACCGTTTCGTCGGAAGGAGAAATCATCTCCGGCTTGTAGTGAGGGTCTTCCAATTTGTACTTGAGCCCGGCTATATCCTTCTTCAGCGTCTCGATTTCCTTCTGAATTTCCCCTGCGCTCTTCCTTTTAAGCTCGAATTCGTAATAAGTTTCCGGACTGATCATCATACCGGCATTTCTACCCCTTTCATGCAAGCGGCGACGCAGACTTTCTCAGGCATTCTCCTGTGCCTCAGGGTATACTTGAGACGTAATGTCCCTGAATTTTTCCTCAAAGCCCGGAATATCTTCCGTTGACGTCTGATTCATGCAAATCTCCGTCAGAACCATCTTCACTTCATCGATGCTCATGCTGTCCGCTGCGAGCACCAGCGGATGCTTCCACCCGAAATCCAACATCGGGAAACTGAATTCCATGGAATAGAGCCCGTCCTTGAAAGAAACCTGGATTTCCTGCTGATCATCGTGATTCGGCATCAGGATTCTCAGATCACGCGGATTCGGATACTCCGGGATCTCGACGAAGATGCACATACCCCGGAACTCCCTTTTATCCACCGGGAGAGAATCATAGACTACCGTTGCCGCGTTCTCCTTTGCAAACTGTTTCCTTCCATTGTCCGTCACAGGCGGCTTCGCTTCTACAAAGCAGTACGGCTTTTCTCCAACGTCAAGCTCCCTGTAATAAGCCGCGATGTGCTTTCTTGCCATGATCGCGCTCCAGTTGAACTCCATTTCCTCGTCAACCGTCTGAACATCCTCCGGTTTCACCGGCCAGTAGTATTCCTCGCAGTATGCGTTGTCCCAGTCCTCACCAGGGAGGAAATGCGCGGTTTCCTCATAATCGTACAGAACCAGGCCGCCGCATTTCCTGCAGCGGTAAAGCGCCCGATCATCACGGTAGGAGTTAATGATCCACTTGACAAGCTCGAAATCTTTCTCTTTCACAGCCTTTTGGGCGTCCTTTTCCTCAAACAGGCAGCAGATTTTTTCTTCCATCACAAGCTCCTCCCTTTCCAGGCAATCCTGTTCATACGCCTGAATCTCAGAGAGACCAGACTTCCTCATGAATATTCTTCGGTTCCGGCTCTTCCTTCGGCTTCTCTTCCTCAACTGGCAGCAGCGGAATATCTGGGAAATCCTTCGCCAGAATTTCATTGAGCACTTTCTTCCCTTTGTTGTTCGGCGGCCAGTCCTTACTGAGCGTCGCTACGACTTGTTCCACAGTTGCGGTTTTCGTTCCGTGGTAGCGGATCTCGCCGTCATCAATGTAGCCTGTCGAATACTGATCGAACAGAAATGATCTCTCTTTCGGATCATAGAAGATCCGGATCCAGCCCCATCCGATAATGGGATACGGAATGAAAATGCAGCCTTCGTGCTGGATATACTCGTCAAGAACCTCGTAATCGTCCATTTTGATCTCCTTTCTGAATGCTGTCTTCTGTCAGTCTTCCCTGAACACCTGCGAAGTAACGTCTTGCAATTTCTCCTGAACGATCGGAATCTGTTCGATGGGTTCTGCCCGCCCGCAAATTCCGCGCAATACCGTTTCCACTTCCTCAACGGGCAGGCATTCCGAAGCCAGAATCTGCGGATATTCTGCTTCAGGATCATCCAGAGGAATGCAGAGTCCAAGATAATATCCGTCTTTTAGAGCCGCAATCCGGATTATGCCCACGTCGACATACTCATTGAATATGATCTGGAGCGCTCTCTCACGGTCGATGGCAAGCATCCGGACGATCATCAGGAGATCATCCAATTGCTGTTTACCCAGCGGCAGACTGTCATACTCGAAGTTTACGAGCTTTGGCTTCTTTTCGAATTCCTTAGGCATCAATCGACCCTCCATCAAAAGATTTGATCAATCAGTTCGGAGATTTCCTCTGTTTCTTCCCAGTACTCGTATTCAAAGGTTTTCGCAAGAATGGTCAGGACTTCTCTGTAATACCAGGCATGCATCTTTTCGTCTTTCTGGTTGAACTGGTTCCATACCTCGTCGCCGAGCCTGTCGTGGTCTTTACGCAATTCCCTCAGGTCTGACAGCGTGTCTGCCAGAAAAATCAGTTGAGTGTCGTAGTCGGCCTTGCGCAGATTGAAGATCCTCTTCCACTTTCTGGCTCTCCACGTGGCCTCCGGGGGAAGCTTTTTCATCTTGTCCTCGCTCAGCGTTTTCACCATCGCTGCCACACGGGGTCCGAATTCTTTTTCTATGCGGCTGATCGTAACCGAAGTATGGTCTGTCGTCTCATGAAGAACTGCAGCCATAACAGCGTCTTCATCGGGGGTGTATCTCATGACAATTGACATCACTTCCATCAGATGAAGAATATACGGCCGGGTCTTATTCTTCCTGTACTTACCGGCATGCGCCTTGGTCGCGAAGATGACAGCTTCCTCAAGCTTGGTCATTTTCTTCTTCCTCCAGCCAGGATGACGGTGGGAATTCGTCCATGTGATTGGGGTATCCGAAGACCAGATCCAGTTCGCCTTCAAACTCCATCAAATCATAAGAATCCTCGAACTCTTTCTCGGCTTTGAGTATCTTGTAAATTTCCACATAATACCAGGCGTGCATCCGCTTGTCTTTCTGATTGAACCGTTCCCAAAGCTCATCCCCTATATCTTCATGATCTTCGGTCATTTCTCTCAGATTGGAGAGCTTATCTCCCAGGCAAAGGAGCTTTGTCTCATAGCTGGCACGTTTCAGGCCGTCGATCGTTTCCTGTTTTCTCTCTTTCCAGGTGCTTTCGGCGGGCCGATCCGTTTTCTTGTCCTCGCTTACCGAAGCCACCAGCGCCGCCACGCGGGGGCCGAACTCCTTTTCAAGCCGCTTAACCGTGACGGAGGTATCCTCCACCGTGTCATGGAGAACCGCAGCCGCCAGCACATCCTCATCGTCAGTGTACTGCATCACAATGGCCATGGCCTCAATCGGATGCAGGATATACGGCTTATCCTTTCCCTTTCTGCATTTTCCGGCATGAGCCCTGGTCGCGAAAACAACAGCCTTTTCAACCTTGTTCATCAGCAGCCCCCTTTCCCAGCATGGACAGTATAACCCATCTGAAGATTCCTGTGGTCAATTCACACTTGACATAGCGCATTTTCTTCTTCCAAAATTTTTACCGCCTTTTCCGGCGTGAAGCTTCTCATGACAGTCATCATGATTTTGCTCTCATAGAGATCCCAGTAGCTGTCTGAATTCCACGGCTGCCAGATTTTCTTATCGCAGTCATAACTGAATACCTTATCTTCATCGAGCAAGACGTTAATGCTGGACAGGTCCTCGGTCCCGTAGCGTTTTACAATGCCAACGATGTCTTTTGCCTTCATAACCATTTTCTTTGTCACAGTCATTACGTTCCCTCCCCGTCAAACGCATGGTGCTCCTCAAGGAACGCAAGTGCTTCTTCATTCGTGAAAAACCTGAGGTGCATCATCATCAGATCACTGTCATAGTAGCTCCAGAAGCTGTCCTGGCTTTTGTAATCCCAGCTGTTCGATCTCACAAAGTACCAGTAAATCGGCTGCTCATACGGTCCGTCCGGCACGACAAACATTTCATCAATCTCATCCGAGTCATAATGCCTGCAGAAGCCGTCACATCTTTCCGCTTTGAGCACTTCTTCTCTTGTCGGCCCCATAAAAGTCTCCTTTCCGCACTCGGCATTCGCCGCATTCTTCCGATCTCTCCCTGCATGATTATGATATCAGGAACACAACTTGATAACAAGGAAGCCGGACTTGAGATTCCTGGTCAGAATTCAAGTCCGGCTTGATTTTTCGTTATCTTTGCTTTGGGTCTGAGGGATCGCCCTCATGTCAGGCTGTGTCTACGCCGCAATGAGCACTCTGTTCATTGTCGCAACCTGCTGCTGGATTCGTTTGATCTTTTCTTTGCGGGGTACATACTCTTTCACTTTCTCTTTTTCTTTCCGTTTCATTGTGCCCATCCTTTCCGGCCGTCATGGCCATTAATCATTTTTCAATATCGGTGAAATTTTGGTGTTCATTATGCCTCAAAAGCAGTTCCGTTCACGGTCAGAGAATACCCGTTCAGGTCAATTCCGCTCAGTTCTCCACTAAGTGAGGATACTTCGCTGTCGCCGGTCAAAGTCCATGTGCTTCCGTTTTCCATCTCTACGTCAGCCGTTCCATTATTCTGGATCGCTCCGGTGAAGTCACTGCCATCCAGGATAAGGGAAAGCTTTGAGATCCCATCCACCCGGATGATTCCCTCCAAGGCCTGCTCTTTTGCCGTGAAGGTACAGTCTCCGCCGTTTCTTCCGTCTTTGCCCCAGCGTCCTTCCGATACGATCAGGAGTGTTCCGTCTTCGGAAAGTTTGAGATCGGTATCGGTCAGATTCACCTGGCTGGAGGTATTGGTGCAATAGAACATGGCGCCGCTGCTGCAGACCATTTCTCCGCCGGTCATGGTAAACACGCTTGTTCCGGGAGATGCATCTCCGGACGCGCTCTGGTAAAGAAGTACGTTTGCTTTGACGCTTCCCTCTTTTGTCGACTGGTCATTTCCGCTCAGCGTGCAGTTTTCGAGCGTCACGCTGTTCTTGCCCTCAATGATGACCGCACGGGAATTCGTTGAAACACATTCCGCATTCCGGACGGTGATGTCCGCTGTCGAATAGATGGCCGGGCAGCCGTTTGACCCGGTGGATGTGTACGTGCCGCCATCGATCTGAATGACTCCGCCGCCTCGATCGGAGCGGATTGCAGCTTTGCTCGCACTGGTGACGGTCAGATTGCTACCGATCAGCGTTCCGCCTCCGGCAACCTGGACCCCGCCGGCACCCCCGCCTGTTACGGTGACGGTACTGTCGCTGATCTCCACTGTTCCGTTTTCATAGGCAAAGACACCGGTCGCGTTCTTTGCTTCAGAGACGATTTCACAGTCTGAGAGGGACAAGGTAGCATTGCCATAAACCCGGATGCAGGAATTGACGCCCCGGAAGCTGGCAGCATCCGCGCTGGAAGCGTCTCCCGACATTTTCTGAAATACCGCTCCACTTACGCTTACCGTCACATCCCCGCTTGCCTCGCCGGCACTCTGATTGTCTGACTCCGCAGTATATACGCCATCTGAAAGCTGTTCTCCGTCTTCGAATGACAGCGCTGGTGCGGGCAAGATAACATCATCTTTCACTTTCGCGAAAGCGGATACCTGTGAAGTGGCAAGCAGCATGAGAGCCGTGCCTGCAGCGATAATTTTTCTCATATACACGTTCATGGGTTACCTCTCTGACCTATGAGATTTAAGTCCTTAGCCATATAATAGCTGCTCCCCGGAGCGTTCCGGGGAGCTGTAAATTACTCTGCGTTATTCCCCTTCAGCCACTCAAGGAACTGCTGAAACAGCCGAAACATGCCCTGCTCATCTTCAGGAAGATTCTGTGCATCGTCTGCCGGCTTCTCAGGCGGGGTCACATCTTCACCGTCCGGCTTCTCCGGAGGCTGCTGCCCGTCTGCAGGAGGCTCGTTTCCTTCCGGTTTCTCCGGAGGCTCCTGTCCATCGGCGGGAGGCTCGTTCCCTTCAGGTTTCTCGGGAGGCTCGCGGTCATCCGGAGCGCTCATGTCCACTTCGATGCCAGCGGCTGCAAGCGCACTGTTCAGTTCTTCCTGCGCAGCTGCAACCGCTTCCGCAGCGGCGGCACGGGCATCATCGTCTTCCGCATTCCGCTCGGCTTCCATAGCATCCAGATGCGCTTTCATCAGGCTTTCAATGTTCGCCTTTACATCTTCGTCTTCAAGTTCGTTCACCGCGGAGATGATCTGGTTCATAGGATCCATTCCGCCGCGATCCATCGGCATTCTGTCGTCGCCTTCCGGCTTCTCCGGAGGCTGCTGACCTTTCATCGCGCCGTTCTGACCGAAGCCGTTTCCGTTCTCGGAAGGAGGAGCCATGTTTTCATTCCCTGCCGGGAGTTCAGGCGGCTGCTGGCCGTTCTGATCCGATCCACCCTGAGGAGCTCCCATTTCCATTCCGTTCTGTGGTCCGCCCATCTGACGGTCGTTCATCGGGCCGTTCTGGCCGAAGTCTCCCTGCGGTCCGCCCTGGTTGTTTCCCATCGGGCCGTTGCCGCCCATCTGCTGTCCCATCTGCATGCCATTCTGTCCCGGTCCGCCCTGAGGGCCATCGGCAAACGCAGTGGCTGACATTGCGACTACCATGACCAGCGCCATAATAGCAGCGCCGATTCTTGTTTTCACTGATTTCTTCATTATCGTTTCCTCCAGATGTCTGTAAGTTATTTTTGTTCGAACACCTATTAATACGAATCCCGGGTTCCAAAAAGTGGGGTCGCTCAGATATTTTTCTTTTTTTCCCTTCGGGATATACAGGTTATATCACGGCGACTTTAAACCAGGCTTAGAGGAAACAGAAAAGAATAATGCCGGTCTTGGGAACACTTCGGAACCCAGGCCCGGCAGGTATATTACTTTTTCATGGATCCGGCAAACGCCTTATACCAGCTTTCCCGATCCGATTCATCCATGTCCAGCATATCGAAAACCGCGTCGTTCACACTGCGGTACTCGGGACTGTTTCCGAATTTTCGGGTTGTCCAGTTGCCCCGGACGTTGAAATGCTCCAGGGGATCCTGCCCGCTGTCCCAGTCCAATTCCTGCCTGATCAGATCTTCCAGCCTTGCCGCGGGATTAGTAGCTTTCCCACGGACAAGCTCCACTCTGGCTATGATATCCGTGTAGTCCAGAACCTTGTTCTCCGGGAGCTCGAAGTCAAGAAATCCTGAACGGATCGCATCGATCATCATCTGTTCCAGCGCCTCTCGGAATTCTTTAAGCTTTCGTGCGTTATCTTTTTCGGCTTCCCTTTGGATATCCGGATGCATGGCTTCCATATCTTTGCTGGCGGCCAGCATCGGAAGCTGCGGCAGCGCGCATATCACGGCAAAACCGCTGTTGGCACTTTCCAGGACAATCGCCTGTTTTTTATCTTTTCCTCTGCCGGACACCGTAAGCTCCGCGCACCAGATCATCTTGCCCGGGTCTCGGGGATTCCAGGGATCAGAGTCCCAGTCCAGGACATCCCGGGATAAAGGATCCGAGGAATCGTCCAAGACTTCCTTTGGCAGCACCGTCCGGAACTTTTTCCCGATGACGATCACGAGGGTGCTTCTCCGGACCCGTTCAATCTTCGGATGTTCCTCTTTCACGCTCTTCAACCCTTCTTTTTTCCGTGCCCTGTACCTGACATGCCTGTCCGCATTCGGGCTTCTTTCTTCCATATTATAGATGATCTTCTCGTATGGCAGATACGCATTTACATTTGCCGGCGACATTTTCAGGATCTCCGCAATTTCTCCGACTGTCTTTCCGTCACGGTACAGCTCAACAATTTCATCACTCAGATCCGTCGAATAGCAGCCGCCCGTGATCAGAATCTTTCTGGCCTTCATGGGAGAAAGCCCTAAAGACTTTGCCAGGTCTCTCACGGATACCCCAGGCGTATAAGCTTCGCAAACTTTCCTGATCAGGTTTTCCTGAACGGTTTCAAGATCCAGTTCCGGTTTCAGTTTCGCTCTCATTGCGTCTCACCCCGCTTCTGGAGATACCATAGCACAGATGTTTAAATGTTTCAAGTTCAATCAATCCATGTCAATCAAGACAAACATTCAAATTATTTGGAAGAGCAGCTTTCTTTTCGCTGCTCTCCCCGGACGCAAGCCCTATTCACAGAATTTCACCATCGGAGCTCCGCATATCGCACAATTCCCTTCAAGGACGATGTAGCCATCGCTCCGTCTGATTGTATATCCCGGCTTAAAGATGCCGGTACCGCAATCTACGCAGAAGGCGCCGCGGAGATTCATCTGCCTTCTGGATTCCGGCCAGCTTTGCCATTCCTGGAATGCGTCAAGTTCCGTAATCCCGGCGTTCCTTTCAAACTCCTTGTGATTTTTCTCCGCTTCGATGACCCTGTTGATAACATCTCCAGATATTCCCGCGCTGCGGAGGATGTCCTGCATCTCCCGGTACTTCCCTGCTTTTGCGTTTGAAGAGCTCGCTGCGGCTTTCGCTTTCTGTCCGGCAGAAGCGGTTCTTGATGGCTTTCCTGTATTCCCGCAGATATCCCGCATGAATTCAATGAGGAACTCACCATTATTCTGGATTTGAGCCGGTTTGTCCTTCAGTGCAGTCCGGATCGCATTTTCGGTCTTTGCCGGAGTGTCGAGGAAATCTCCCTTTAGAGTAACGATGCAATCCATGAAAAACGGGAATGTGCAATAGTGGGTACGGAGCTTGCTCTCATCCCGCATATAGATTCCCCGTATCATTCCGGCAAGCTCATCGTCCGGCTGGGTGCTGAACATGGGGACATATACCTGGTCCAGGTCTGTTTTGCCTTTTGCGGTAAACTCCCTCGGATACCAGAAGTGCCCGATTTCCAGATACCCCGGCACATCCAGGGACGCGCAAACTCCGATTCCCTGATGGCGGACCTCTTGCGGGAGGAACATATAACGCCCATCCTGCATGTTCGGCTCGAAAGCATACGGATCGACCGGAAAGTATTTGTCAATGAAGCTGAAGAGGATATCGTTCTTCTTCAGACGCTGCCTACCGCCCTTGCTGTCCATACGGTAAGTGACCGGCGGGATCGCAGCCCACATAAAGTCGTCGGCAATCTGCTCCTTCAATTTTTCGCTCTTGTACTTTGTTTCAAAGCTTCCGGGCAACTTGTCACGCATGTCTGGTCTTCCTCCGCATCTCTTTCTCTGTCTGTCGACGTCGCTATTCTTTCACCAGCACAAAGATATTCCGCATGTGAACAGTCTTCAGCATATCGTTTGTGCTCGGGTATTCCTGATAGGCCTTTTCCACCCTGGCCTTATGCTTTTCCTCGGTCACGCCGCCGCGCCTGATCATCTATCGGCAGAGCTCATGAAGGTTGTTGCTTAGGGCGTTCCCCATGCCGAGCGTTCTCATGCCCTTCAGTTCCCCATTCGCGCTGTCCACGATTAACAGTGTCAGCGCCGCCCCGGTTCCTTCGGGAAAACTGACATAAGTGCTCTCAGGATTCAGTCGGGGTTCGTAGGGCGTGTCCATCCATTCAAATCTCCCGAACTTGAACAGGAGAAAGATGGTGTTGTTGATCACCGTAAAGGCAAAGGAAACGGACCCGCTCTGGAGTTCTTCGATCTCCTGCTCTGTAATGTCCGGGAATCCGATCGTGAGCATCCACGTGAGCGAGTTATAGTCGCTGCGAATCAGGGAGCCCGGATAGACCCACTCGGGGCGTTTATCGCCTATTTTGAAATGTTCCGCGTTCAACATTCTTACCTCGCAAACTCTTTATTTCCCTCGTTCTGGCCTCCGCATCAGCGCCAACGCCTGAATTTCGGTTCAAATCCCTGGTCTTCTCCACTGCCTTCACAGGATATCAGGTCAAATCCGTTGTCTTTTCCCCATTTCTCCACATAATAGTCGATCTCAAAGTCTTCCACGACTGGCTGATAATAATCTTCGCATGTGCAGTAATCTTCAAACGCGCTGTCCAGATATTCCTTCAAACGCTTGGCGAAGAAACCGTGGATCTCCTCTTTGGTCATGAACGGGTTCTTCTTCAGCTGTTTCTTCAGTGCTCCATCGTCATGAACCGTATCGTCCGGCACCATGGCAATCTCAGCTTCATACCGGCAGTCTACTGTGCCGCTTCCGGCATCCCAGACAGCAAATCCATTCCATGCGACTTCAAAATCCTCTGCAAGAAACTGCCGGAGTCCTTCCCCTTCTTTGCTTTTCCACTCTTCTTTGTGATCGCTGGAATACAGGGCGCCCATGATATTCGCAAGATGATCTGCCATTCCCTTGTTCAGGCTGCATTCCTTCTTTATGGTTTGGGAAAGCTGTTCGGTATCCCCGGCCGCAACAGAGTCTGTGATAACGCCGCTCATCCAAAGATACAGAAGCCCATTGGCCGTTTTCTTATCCACAGTCCCGGCTGCCATCAGAGCTTTGTATGCTTCATATGGTTCTGCGCTGATGTAATCAGGGCCATTCCTGTCTATGATTTCTTTCAGGGCAGCTACAACAGCTTCATTGCTCGTTGCCATCTTTCTCTCCTTCATTATAGCCCGCTATGGTTTTTAACTTTGAAAGCGTTCGTTGCAGATTCCGTTCTTTCATTTGAGCATCATCAAAATGCATGCTTTCCTCACTTATACAGCACCTTTTGTGATAACTCAGGCGCTGCGCTTGGATCACATTCGACAACCGCCAGAACCTCCAAGCGCACGTCTTGATCGGAAACCCTGACAAAATCCCCGATTGAGACTGATTCGTCATTGCAAAGATAATTTCTATTGACCCTCAAGTCTGGAATATGGCAGATAACATATCGAACTATCTTCGGATTCTCATCAGCAATATTCTCAGCTGCGCTTATGCCTGGGGAAGAACTTTGCTTCTGAACCTGATATCGTGGAGACGGAGTCACGTCCACTTGTCTTCCGACATTGCCGGAGAAAGAGCTATTGGCTTCCATATCCCGCTCCACCAATGTGGCAGCAACACCCCTTCCGATTATATCCGCATCGCTTCCTGCGCCATAGGTGTTTGTTCCAAGGAACCCCTGCATACTGGTTCCTGTTTTGTGCCCGCCGGCATCATAGTGGTTTGTTCCAAGGAAGCCTGGCGAGGAAGAACCTGTCTTATGGCCTTTGTTATCATAAGTGTTGTATCCGAAAAAGCCCGGGCGGGTTTCTCCAACCTTGTGGCCTTTCGCATCATAATTGCTGTAGCCGCCAAACAGGCTCGGACGGCTTTCTCCTATCTTGTGCCCCTTGCTGTCATAGTGAATGATCTCACCGAAGAAGCCTTCCCTGCTATATCCGTCCTTACCCATCATTTATGATCCTCCCAATAATCCTCGGCATCCTCATAATCCCAGAAATCATCATAGTAGTCATAATAGAAGTCTTCCGGATGTGAATAGCTCTTTGCATCGTATGGATCGCTTGTAGGTTTGGGGGTGGAACTGCTCTTTTTGTTTGATGACTGCGGCAGATAGTCTTCAATTTTCTGGATCACATAGTCGTTATCAAGATATACAACGTAGGTTTTGGATCCATAGGTGTATCTGAATTTGGAAGTGCTCACTCCTCCGACTTTCCCGCCTCCTCCAAGGAAATACAATCCATCATCCCGTGAAAGCTTCATTCCAACATGAGGTCCGGAGTTTCGCGCTGAAGCCGTAGGCTTTGGCGTCGGCGTTGCTGTGGGTTTGGGCGTTGCCGTGGGTACCGGAGAGCTTGTCTGCATCACCCTCGGGCTGCTCACTGACGGTGATACTATTGGAGCGATGTTCGTACCGGAATACGAATAGATGATCACGGCGATCAAGACCAGAAGCAGTACAGAAAGCACGACAATTGCCGCTCTCAGTTTTCTCATTTTCCGATTGATCGTTTTGATTTCAGACTGCCTGCTTACTCTCTGCGATCTTTCCGAAACGGGTTTTGTCACCGCCTTGGCTTCATCACTCACAACCAAGCTTAGGATTTGTTTTGTTTTTTCCACAGGGTAAGGAGCCGCCTCGGCAGTATAGTCACCTATGGAGACGACCCTGGCAACGCTGGTTTCACCTGAACTGCCAACGGGGACTCTTACTGTGTCTCCTGGCCTTACGGAGATATTCCCGGTCAGATAGGAGTATATCTGACTTCCACCTTCAAACCTGACTCCGCAGAAGTGGTAGATTTTGCGGGGCGGCTTGACCTCAGTGGCTTCATTTTGCTGGCTGGAATGGTTGGGGTTGGCTTTTGGCTGTGAAGACTTGTCTGGCTCATGCTTCTGTTGGAAGCTATCCGGATGCGACGTGGCGACGGTCTGGGGCTCGGGAGGATGCGGTTCAGAGGAATAGGTTGGATAGCTTCCAACATAGGGGCTTGAGTCGAGATCAAAGTCTTCCGGATCAAGTCCTGCATTTTCAATCGTCTCGCGCTTCTCATCGTCATCCATGAGTTCAAGTTCCCATAGATTGGAGCCGCTCATTTGCAAATCAGACCACGCTGAAAAACTGCTGTCAAACTCTATGTCTTCATAGTCATCGGGATCCAGTCCGGCATCTTCCAACGCCTCACGTCTTTCATCTTCATCCATCAGGGAGAAATCGAATGCGTCAATTCCGGCATTTTCAAGGTCATATTCTCTGTCGAAATCCATATTCGTTCCCCCTTTCTTCTCTGATGAAGCGTTTAACGCTAAACTGTTATTCTCTTTGCTGTCTGCAACAGACTCCTGATTTGATAACTCAAGAGCCATGCAGCATTGTTATATTGAGGCTGCTCTTTTACAATTCTGAGCAACTCAGGGTAGTATTTCTCTGTTTCCTCAATATAGTCCTCGATTCTTTCGGCCGAAAAGCCAACTGCCATACCGCTGACATTATTGCACCGGTCGATACATTTCACAAGGCATGCAGTGGGGTTTTCCATGATCGCTTCGTAGTACTTTCTCTCAGAAAAACTATGCTTTGGCTTGGTAACCAGTGTAACAACTTCCTGAACTTCTTTGCAAACCGGAAGTTCTCCCGGGAGAACATCGCAATCCTCGCAGACATCATGAAGGAGAAGGGCTGCTATCAGGGTATCCTCTTCAAGACCCATTGCCAATGCGTGACAGGCCATTGTGAGCGGATGATTGATATAAGGAATCTCCAGTTCTTCTGGCTTCCGATATTGTCCCTTATGCTTTTCTTTCGCAAATGACAGTGCTTTGACCGCTTCTGGGAATTCGCCGGAATTGAATTTTCCCTTCAGAAACGCCGACATATTACTCTCCTGAAATAGTCTGGCTTCTCTTTTATCGACTGTTGTATAGGCAATGCCAAGTATGCGGTACAGTTTCCTTTCGTTCTCCGGGTTGGGAGCATATTTCCCACTCTCCCATTTACTGACAGCCTCAGGACTGACGCCCATTTTGTTTGCAAGCTCAGCCTGAGTGATTCCTCTGGATTTTCGTGCCTCTACAATCTGTTTTCCAGTAATCATGTTATACCCCCTGTTCCCTTGACGACAAGTAGGACAATTAAGAGAATTTACTTATTCACTGATAGCTTATACGACAGTTTATTATATGCTGCTTACAATCGTTTTCAGCGCATAAGGTTTTGCATATTTTATCTCCGTATCGCTGATAAAAATCGTGTTTCTCTCCGTAGGGCTTGTCCACATTTCAGGGTATACATATAGTTTCTTCTTGCCTCTCCTGCCTTCAACATAGACCTGATCCGATGTATTATCAAAGCTAATATCCGAAAACTCCAGTATGTGTTCGATGGAATGCAAGAGCTGCCTCTGCGTCGACACTGGTATTGCAGGCGCTCTAACCCCTTTTTCACCCCAATTCAGCAGATCAAGAGCTGCTTTCCGATCAAGGATTCCATGAATATGTTGATTTCTATAATGCTTCAGGCACCGATAACATGCTGTGTCGCAATTGCAATTAGCAAGGAGATTTCTGGTTTTCAACAATATAGATTGAATATAAGGCTCAATGCTCACTGCGTATCCAGCGCCACTTGAAAGGCTATCATAGAGATAGATATCAACGAAATCACCTTGTGTGCTTTGCCTGACACGATATCCGGTTACAAGCTCTGCAAATTCAATATCAAGTTCTTGGCAAGCTGCAAGCCTTAATGCTTCAGCTAGGGACTGTCCTGCACGACTAATCCACGTGCTCTTCTGGGGGTTAATATTAATAAGATATCGATCAAGTGAAAACTCCAGCACGAGCATATCTGTGATAAAGTCATACCCCAAATTTACATTGACTGTATCACTATGTCTACACTTAGTTTTATTGCTTTTTGAGCGGTATGGCCGCAGTAACTCCTTTAGGACTTCCGGACGGTCTCCAGGCATAGCAGCGCCACAATCACAACATACCGTAAAGCCTTTATTTCCCACTCCTTTATTTAACATTATAATACGTTGGTTGGGCCGAACAGCCATTCTTATATTAGAATAGCCAGCAACCGACATCAAATCATCTGCATCCGGTAACGTAGAGTACAGCGGTTGTTGAATCGCTGAGTACTCTTCATTCAATTGCGCTGATTCGATAGATGTCGCATTACGAGGTGCAAATCCCCAAGGTTTCAGCATTGGCAGCATATGGGAGAGCGCAGTATTTCCGCAGAACGGGCATTTTGTCTGATTATCTTCTTCTAGCCCAAACCAGCCGCACTTTACACAAGATTGAATCGACTTGTAATAGCTTGCATCATTGACGAACGCCCTAGCTGGAGCTGCAGCGCCCCTGGCTCCCCGCTCAGATCCCGGATAATAGAGGCCGCCAATTTGATATGTTGTTTTGTCAACAACAATAGATCTTCCTGGGGCATATTCACCAATGGCTACATCAAGTCCTCTTTCAACCTGATACTTCAACCTGCCATAGGTATCAGAGATATAAGTGCTGACCACATTCTTTGGAAATGAGTATGTCGGGATAATGCCTTCCTCATAGAGGGCATCGAGTAGTGATTTTTTTCCTGAGCTCCCGTCATCATTCGCATCAAACAGCTCTGGATGTGTTTCACGCTTATTTTTGAGTTCTCTTAATGCCTCAGAAAGGGCCACTTTATAGGTGTTCTGGGCATCGGTTGTGCCTGCGGGAACAAGGATATCATTCTCTGGGAAATGGTAGTTTTCCAAGAATTCATTAAATAATGGCAAATGCTGATCCAGAAAAACGATCGCAGGTAAAGAGTCTAAGCTTTGTTCAGCAGTTTTGAGATACTCTTGCAGAGCAATCATGCTCAAATGCCGCTGAATTATTTTTTCGCTTTTTACATCAATCCAAGGTCTGCGTGGATCTCCTCTAAACATTGGAACAGGATTTGAAAAATACAATGAGTCGTGCGGCCCATCTTCGCAAAATGTTACGATAGTTGACAAGCTCGCACCACGACGTCCAGCTCGTCCTGCCCTTTGCTGATAGTTTTCTCTCATTGGGGGAATATTTCTAAGGCCGACTGCAACAAGGGAGCCAATATCAATTCCAACTTCCATTGTTGTAGTGCTGCTCAAGATATCGACTGGCGTTTCGTCTTCCTGTAGGAAATCTTGGAATCTCAATTCATATTGTTCGGTTTTGGACCAGAGTTCATCTCGCTGGTCTTTATGAGAAAGTTGTGCCGTATGTTCTTCTGTATCTATTACCCGGATGGCTTCACCACTCAGGGCATCCATGATCGGGTTTCTCCAGAAATCAAGAGCCTTAAGATCCTCATCTTCCATAGTATGGATACTTTCGCTCTGACAGTTCGGGCATTTGCCGCGTAGTAAATATGGGGTTAATTCTGAGCAGCGCTCGCAACGAAACCACTTATGCTGAAGATCGAACCGTGGCTTCACTCTGGATAAATCGACATAGTACTTCCCGTTTGCTGGCTGTCCTTCATCCATAAAACTTTCGCGAAGGATTCTGTGCCATTTATCAGCAGCAGGATCATTATCGCCCCATCCCATAATGTCTCTGATGTCTGTTGAGAAACGTGCATTCTTATCTATTCCATAGCCTGAATAATTGGGGCGAACTTTTTCTCTTATGAAATCCGATATTGTATGACCTAAAACAACGGAATTATCGCAGATGGACAACATCCATGCGTTGAATAATTCCATAAAATCTTCCTCAGAAACTGCAATTCCAACATCTTCAAGAGCATCAATTGCCTCCCATTTGGCTGTTTCTGTCGGCTCTATCCAGCTAAGAGCTGAATTTATCAAGGTATTATATCCGCCGCAGTATAATCGCAACAGCTGCTCCTTCATTTGAGTTGGCGCATTATCTATAGTATATCGAGGAGCATAATGGAGATTTCTATTTTTTGCGCGCAAATAATTTCTGAGTGCCTGCTCTCCATGTTCTTTCATTCGAGTTCTTTGTTGCTCAGTTTCACTATCATGAAATAGCTGAACATGCTTTTCAACTGAAACCATACTAAAGAAATCATAGAGATAATTCAAAGATAGCTCTGATACTTCATGCTCCATCCTATCAATTGCCAAGATTGCAAGTTGCCGGGCAGCCGTCATATCTGAGGCTTCAGACATATCCCGAGCCAATTTAGCGGCTCTTTGTCTGCTATCTGAGAAAAGGAGCACTTTTCTACCCTCATTAGGCAGCACATCTGGCTCATTCTCTTTCCCTTGAACAGCAGGCTGGGCTTCAAATTGCGCCTTAATCAGATTGAAGAAGGATTGATTTCCCCGTGTGTTGAATGAAGTTAGCTGAGTCTTAGCCAACTGAATTCTACAATGTGGGCATGTCGAGAAAGTTAATACATCTGGTCTTGCCTTAGTTGTAAAGTCACTATAATACAGTTTACGGATACCGGGGGCCCCATCAAGTGAGTCATCTGAAAAGTCAACAAAGCCGCTTTCTATATCCAAATAACACGGCAAAATTTTACGCTGGCCCTGTTTTGCAGGCATGCGATAACCCTCTGGGGGTATAAAAAGATGTATTTCTCTTACCTCATCTTCGTTGATTAAGCCTGGCTGATGCCAAAGATAAGTACGTTTTCTGTTCTCGAAATCCTTCTTCAGGACAAAGCCTCTGAAAAAAATGCTGCCGCAACGCCTATCATTATAGAGTTCATAGACGCTGCTTCCACATTCTTTGCAATTATAATTGCCATCCTCAAAATAGATCTCTCCAAGTGTTAATCCACCTTTTGAATGAGCGCATTTACACTCCGGATTCGTACATGCGAATACCCCTTTGATTCCCCGAAACAGCATGTGCATTCTCGCTGGAAAAAGAACATTTCCGTTCTTGTTTCGAGCTAAAGTAGCTATGGCAAGGAGAACACTCACAGCCTGACTTGCCTTGCCTTCATCCGCGTCAGGAAATATAGATGCCGCAAGTTCTTCGAGAGAAATTGCAGTACCGCGGCAAGCTTGAAATAGGTTATTAAATTCAGAATAATCCGATAAATGCTCATACAACCAAAATTGAGCATCATCTATCGTTGAAAATGTTATTCCTTCACAAATGTCAGACCAAAAAGCGTTTAATGAAGCGAGCTTGACGTTATCATTTCCTTCAAAATCCTCTGCATTGAATTTACGGAATTGATCAATGGGAATTTTGATTGAGTTGTGATCAACAATGAGCTCTTTTTCTCCAGTTAGATAACAAAATTTATGGCTGTCATCCGCTGCAGTAAGATTATTAGCAAACCTTTGAACTGCTTCGACGTCCGTCATATCATTATTGGGCATGCTGGCGGTAGTCAAGATAAACTGTGCTCTTCTTCGATCTATCCCCAAATGATGCAGCAAACGCCTTATTAAAAAAGCAACTTCTCCACCCGAGGAGCCCCTATACATATGTGCTTCATCAATGACAAATAAAAGCTTATTATTCTGATCCGATTGCAACCAATCTCGAGTGTCAGTCCAGATTTTTTCTTCCTGCGGTCTGAAGAGCATGTATTCAAGCATGGAATAGTTTGTAATAAGAATGTCCGGGCAAAACTGCTGCATTTCAAACCGTGTAACTAATTCCGCATCTTCAGGGTCAGGAATATGTCTTCCGTTATTTAGTTTTTCTATAAAATCAGTGAAGTTCGCTTTTGCAGGCATTTTGCCATCGTGAACAAGTTTTTCTAAGAACACCTTCTCATTCTCGGAGCTTGGGTTTACCATGTGAGAGTAGGTTTTAGCTAATGCCCGATCCTGGCTTCGGATAGGCTCAATTCCTGCATATGGCGTGCGGCCTGTATACATGCCGAATTGAGGCCTTCTAGCATTGGCCCCACTTGTCTTTCGAAATGTTCGAATAAATTTGTTTTCTGGATCACCAATTAATCTGCGTAAACGGCTGATCTGATCTGAAACCAGGGCATTCATTGGGTACATTACGACAATGCGTACACCCCTCTTAGCCCAACTGTTTGGATTATTCCGGGCTTCAGATATGAGTTTCGCCATTATTGGCCACATGAAGCACTCTGTTTTACCGGAACCAGTTCCAGTTGCTACAAACAGATCTTCACCTGACCAGGCTGCTTCAAGCGCATCGACCTGGTGGCTATATGGATTTGAATATACCCCAAGATTATCATCTGCAAGCGTTTGGAAATAATCTTTTAACCAAGTTGGTAGTTTCTCAGATTTCACAATCCCTTCGGCCTTTGATTTGTACGCTGGTGATGACTCAATATAAGGCTTACGGTAAAGTATTCCTTCTTGATCAATTTTCCCTTCCAAAGCGGAAAGTAGGATTGGAGACTTTCCAAAGTACTGGGATTTTATATAGTTCTCAAGGGCCTGTCTTAGTTCAAGCTGTATACTGTTAGCTCCGTTACCCATTATTAGCCCTCCTTGAAACTGTATCCTTGATTAACTAATTCCAGCTTGAACGCCGGGTAGAAGTCTGCTGACATTTTTCTGTTAAAGTACTGCCCTGAGAAACCAGAAAAATCGTAGTGTCGAGGCCAACTGTAAAGCCTGAAAAAATTTTCTTCCGCTGGTGGGAGCCTGTATCCAACCTTCAAATAGACGAATCCCCCAGATTCTTGTGCTTCAATTTGAGGTAGTGTTCCATATTGTGACAAAAGGGCTGTGGCTATTCTTCGGTATTCTGCATATGAGTCATTGACAGTGAATTCTTTTATTGCCCACATTGGAATTCTCTTTATCTTATACTCAGTCCCAATGCTTTTATAAAAAACGAATATTTTATCAGGATCGCCGAATCTTGCCAAAGAGATTCTGCCATCTTGAATGGGGCTGTTTTGCCAGTATCCCTTCACGAACGGTGGATCGAGCCGAAGAAATTCAACAGATTCTGGCCACTCTACAGTTTCCCAATCAGAATCATTCAATAGTTTTCCCAATATTGAATCGTAATTCACAGCTTGCAGATTAAACATTTCTGACACGGACATATCACACGGAATCCCATCATTGGAATAGCAGCCAAGGCCGCTCATAAACACTGACGTTTCCGGTGAAAATCCCCGAAGAAGGATCGTATTTCCAGATTTTCCAGCCTTAAAGAGTGCAGGAGATACTTGATGAGAAGAATGGTAAAAATATCCTGCACGCAAATAAACAGAATAGATTTCCTCAGCAACATCGTTATATCCATCTGGAAAGGAATAATTGACTCCAGGATAAAAATCCGTGTAAGCTTCGTAAATTTGGAAAATCCTCTCTTTTACATGCTGGATTGACACGGAGGATTCGTCTTCGTCATGATCCCAAAGGGAGGAGAGCGCCATAATTCCTGCAACGCTGTAAACGATATCGCAGATTTCATCCCTAGAAACCGGAAATGGTATATTCAATTGTTCACATAGAGATTTTAACAGCCTCTCGTCCATTGATTTTACTCTTCATCAAGATATCTTGTAATTTCTTCTTTAACTGCCCCAGATAAATTTTGTAATTCCACGATTTCTCTTAACCGCTCAACCTGGCCTGTAAGAACAGCAGCCGGCAGAACACCGAACAGGATTTCTATATCCCCTTCTTTTGCTTTATCTGCCATGATTGTTTTGGATTCGCCGAGCAAACTTTCCAGTCTCTCGACGCATAACCTACTAAGTTTTAATTCTCTCAGTTTTGCTACTCGCGATATGCGGGCTTTGGCTGGCTGAAAAGATTTGAAGTTCTCAGATCGAGTGGCATAATCCAACATGCCCGGATGTTGCTCTCCAAGGAAAGTCTCACTTAGGATTGGCACCATGTAATTCAAGAGACCTTTGGGTTCTATCAAAATATCCTCAACATAAGGATGAGTCCAAATAATCTGTTTGCCTGTTTTTCCAAACAGTTGGGGATATGTATCGCTCCATCCTGCACCAAACATGTTCGAGACAACAACAATCTGCTCTTTAACATTAATCAAGGCGTCGGATATATGAGAGTCAAACGTATTTCCAAGAATAAATCTTCCGGCCTTCGTTCCATAGATGGATGATGAGAGCACATCAGCGATTTCCTCACCCGCCGGACCTGCAACCATTACAGGGATATTTCTCCGCATAGCAGAGTACAAAAATGATGTTAACAACAAACTCATTTCTGAAGGAACGCCAAGATAATTCGAAAAATTGAGGAAAATGGTGTCGAACTCGCTTTTCCAGTCTTCTGAAAGTTCAGGTTTCTCGGAGAGAACATCTTGACTGGCTGGAGAAATATAATTCCAATTTTGCGTAGGTCTATTTCCTTGAGGATTCATATGAGGGAGAAATACCGATATGTCACTTATGAATCCTGCCATGTCTTTTTGGGCCGCTTCAATCTTTTTTTGGATATTAACTACTACTTCATCACCAAGCGCTTTGGTATGTGTTATTTCGCTCTTGATCTGCTCCAGTTCTTGCCTAGCCTGAAAAACTTCTTCATTTGCTTTGTCTCGTTGTGAAATTGCAGATGCAGCATTTTCCTTGAGTTCACTTAATTCATCTTCTGCTTTTCTAATCTCAGCTTTGCCATGGTTTCGGATTTCCTCAAGTTCTTTGTTGGCTGCTTGAATTTCTTCAGAATGTTCTTTTTTCCACAGCTCTGATGCTCTAAGATCGCACTGATTTCTCAGCGCTGAATGTGCATTGAGAATATTTACTATAATATCAGCATCTATGTCCTCAGCATTAATATACTTATCCGCAACAGTCAAAAAATCCTTAACGCCTGCTTCAGCTTCCTCATGAGAAATATCACAAATGGCTGATAATTCATCCAAAAATGTTGAGTCAGGAATGCTGTCCAGGAAATCTCGGTACTGTTTCCAATCACTTTTCGTAATACCTTGAGCCTTAAAAATGGGCCAACTCAACCGTTTCATAAACAACTGTTTAATTACGGCACTCAATGATGTGACAGATACTTTTCCTGTTGGTTCCCCAACCTCAACACGCTTGAGAATTGTTCTTCCTTCCCAGGAGATTATTTCTTGATCGGTAATTTGATATGTTGGTAACGATGAGATGTTTTCCTTGAGACTGAGGATTTTTCTTGAATTTAATAAGGATGTGCTGAAGATTGCGTTATCGCATAGAATTCCTTCAAAACCAGCCTGCTGTTTAACAGCAACAAACATCGGCAGCACAATATACTGTGGGATTTCGATGCCGCTTTTAAGATGCTCAACCAATGATTCTATATCCTGGCATGCGAAATCAATGATGACCTCATAAGGCTGTATATCTTCCAGGTATTTAGAACTAGTCCGCCATCTTCCATCATCAGTCTCTGCATCTGTCCACTCCCAGAAACCGATACTATCCGTTAAATCAGGCCCGTCTGATCTGTAGATTAATCTTCTGTTGCCCGAGATCTCTTTGAGGTTTCGATCAATTGTAACAGGTTCTACGATGCCTTCAGCTAGATCTGCGATTCGATAAAGCCAAACCGTATTGTTAATATCCGGCTTATTAACTCTGCAAAGAGATATCCTTTGTTTTTCCATCATATTCCTACCACGATTCAATATCTTCGCCGAACGATTGCGACACTCATCGATCCCAAGCAGTCCTTGTGTTACAATCTTCCGCTTTGTTTCCTCAACGCCAAATGTGCTGCCATTTACAGTGCATGACCACTCGTCCGATTCGATCATTGCCCTTGCCGCATTAGGAACATTCTTATTGGGCCAAGGCAAAGCTCTTCCATGTTTATCTAAGTCATCTTCATACTTAACTGAATATGAGATGTAGGCATTTTGAGAGTCGATCTGTTCATAGCCAACCTCCGTGAACCAAATTCTGGGGGAAAATGGAGGCTTGCTCTTTGGATATTCAGTTATTATACATGCCCAGCATCGATCATCCCCATCACTATCCAGGCAGACTCCCGATGATTCTACCTTCAGTTCGTTATTTGCAGTAGAGCCAAACGAATCTCCAAAGTAAAATCGGTTCCAGTCCGTAATAACGTTCTCTACTTTGTCAACACCATATTTTCCCACAAGCCATTGTCGCAGTATGACTATTACCGATTTCAGGCTATCTCGATTAGGAAGCTTACTTTCAATTTTGAACTTTATTCCATAAAAATCTGTCATTGAAGTGCCCTACTTTCAATTATTCCTTTGCAAAATCGCTATTGGGGAAAAGATAACCTCTTCAGAGTTTCAAATGCTGCAATTGGAATTGTACCAGAGCGGATTTTCTTTCTAAGCCACGCTTTTGTCATCGGGTAGCCATGTACATTTGACATCATAACTGTCATCCGTTGCGTTGCAGGCATACTCGGTCCGGAACATGACATTAACGTTTGTAAAAGAACTTCGTCTGAAGATATCAGTTCAATCGATTTCGTGCTTTTGTAGAAACTTATCGTCCTTACACAGTCCAGCCCTTGATAGATATGAACCTCGGTGTTGTAAGTCAGATCATCAACCACCGTATTCTGCTCAGCAATGATAGCATAGATGCGAATAGTCACGTTGTTTCGCTTTACAACAATGCGTCCATCAAAGTCGCAGTTGATAAAGATGGTTTTATTCCTCGGAAGAAATGAATAGCTATCTTCTTCCATTAAACTATCTTTGTCGTCAAAAATTTCGATTTGTGGACGGTTCGCCGACCTGTTCAATGGCTGCTTAATCAGATATGTAAACCCCAATGCTCCCGATTTACCAATGGAGACAAGCTGCTCTCGTTCTTTAGAGACGATGCTATATACTTTACCTTGATTCGCAACAGATGAATTACTGTGCGCAGGATATGATTTCAGTTCTGCGTCATCACCGCACAGGTAAAAATAAAGGAAGTTGGAATTGTGATAGATAAAATATGGATCTTTCACATATGTAGGCCAGATTGGATAAAACTTTGTGGGGCGCTCCGTCAAAAAGATCGAATACTTAAGAAAGAATCTTGCTGCTTCCTCAGTGAACGCTCTGATGGCAATTTTATAGAGACGCCAGCACTTACCATGAGCATCAAATTTTTTACTTATCTCTACGCATGAAATGTCAGAGCACAAAGTATATAACGGAGAGCTTTGAAGCAAGAAGTAGTCATTTCCAAAGTAAGCTTTTCCGCCCAGTGGGATAATTCTCCCAGATTTATAGTCAAAAAGTGTACCGCCTCTTGAAACGCCATCAACATAGTTATTCCAAAACTTTGATACGCTCTGATCGGCATTCACATACTGAAGTCTGTAAGACTTACTAGGGAATTCTCCTGCTCCGAGATATGTTGTTTTTTGAGTTTCAAGCCTTTCTGCCGAATACTCATAAACGCCGTCATTCTCTGTAAAAATACGAATCTTATCACAATGAACCACATCGTCAGCCGGGTTGAAAAAACCAATCTCAAATCTGAAATCGTTTTTATTTACACTGAGCCTCAACGGCATGTCATGACTATTTAAGCTTTTGAGCCTTCTACCATAGGTCGGGTCAAAGTATTGTTGCCTCTCATCGCATTCTTTGTTTGGTGAAGAAGGATCATGACGGAAGTGTTGCACGTTGTCACCTGGGGCTGTAAGCAATACATTTTGAGCGCAAAGTTCGCATACAAAATATCCGAATTTTGCAGAGGCTCCATGTGGGTACAATTCACATGCCTCTCCTATTGATGTTCGGCGAAAGCCTACTTGTGGATCCCATATGCACACATGGGTTAATGGCATTTTAAATCACTTCCGTCACAATATACTCATACATCCATATCAGTTAATGAAAAAAAACCATATCACGCCTTATGTCTCTTCTGCATCGGTGATAAGTAATCCTAAAGATAGTATAATTGATCAACGTAAAGAGATAAGGGAATTTCAGTTCATAAGACTTCCGATATTGTTCCTTCAGCTTTCCTTTCGCAAATAACAGCGGCTTACTTGATTCTGGGAATTCTCAAGAATTGATCTTTCCCTTCAGAAACGCCGAATTGTTTCTCTAATGAAACAGTCTGACTTTCCTTTTATATGCAGGCGTATATGCCACGCCGAGTTTGTAGAATAATTTCTGCTTACTTTCAAGGCTGGGGCATATTTCCCGCTCTACCATTTGCTGATGACCTTAGAGATAACCCTCATCTTATTAGCAAGTTCCACTTGCGAGAACTTCTTTTTTTGTCCGGGTGATTTGCTCTCCCTTCAGCATGTTAATTCCCTAATTTGTGATCAATTTCACCAACGTCAAAGTGACCGTTTGTTTCGATTAATATTGAAACCATTTTTTCCTGATGGCCCTCTATCTCTTCAAAACTCCATTCCTGATTATCCTTGCAAATCTGCATCATAATCATGAATTTAAGAGAAGCTACACTGATTTGGCTTATTTTCCCTGAGGGATCGAGGTAATGATCCAGCTTCGTTTTCGGGCTCCAATTAGACCCGGAACTGTTTGCCTCGCTTCCAATCATAGCGTAATTGCCGAAGCAGTTGATTTGGTCTTCATTTAACGCGCCATCCAATCCCGTTGCATTTGCTTGAGGATAATAATGCTCAAGGCTTCTGCGCGTTCTTGAAAAGTAGAACTGATCAAATAATTTCAGGCCAAAATCTCCACATCCGAGCCGATCAAAGAACAACTTGCGTTCCCTGCTTACCTCTTTTACGCTTTCACCTCGAAGGTCTGCATCATACAATCTCCAAAGCTTATAATCAAGATAGTTAAAGATAAACAAAGGAATTCCGCGGGAAGCCTGTCTTCCATCGCCATATATGGTAATGAAGACAGACCGGTCCTTGTGAGGAATTATTCCTTGTTTGAGCGCATTTCCGCTCAAAATTGCCTCGTCAAAACTGCCTGGCAACGGGGTGTTTATGGAATTAAGTTTGCAATTATCCAGATACACCTCATAGAAATACCTCTCAGCAAGACTTTCCAGATAATCTGCATAAACAGGGATATTCCTGTTTGAATCTTTGGATAAATACAGCAGGCAATAGAATAAGTAATTCTTTCGCTGCCTTGCCGTGAAAGAAACCTCAAACATTGACAGCAAATGAGCCATCCGTTCTTGCAGATGCCTGTCATCCGAGAGGTTTCTCAACTGTCCTTTACGAGTTTCCTGATCCTTTTGCCAAACTTGAAGCTTCCATGGATTGCTGTCTAAGGTATCATCTTCCTTGGAATGATGTACAACATAATTGTCTAACAAGAACCGGCATTTCAACAGATTAAATGCAAAGGCCTTCACTTTTTCATAATCCATCTTGGCCTGATCGAACTCGTTCAGCAATTCCTTGTCATCCAAATTAAATTTCAGCGGGTTGAAGTCAGGTTCGGACATACGGCTTATCTTAAGAACGATTAGCAAGAAGTTTGGGAAATCAATAATTGGCTGAAACGAATCCTTCCTTTCCGCTTCAGCATTACTCTGCGCCCATTCGGTTCTCTCTTCTGCTTTCAATATTTCCTGCAGAGTTATTTTCCGTTCAGCGTCAGTTCCTTTCTTTTTGTTATTCCTGTATTTCTCCTGAATCTCTCCGAAACTTTTTGGAAGGAAATCGCAAAGAGTATTTCCAAAGATATCTTCCGTTTTAACGTCTTCGAGGTTTTGTTGCACATACACGCTCATTTCCGCACAAGATTCCCATATGCGATTAAACAACTGCCGCTCTTCGTCAGTTGAAAGCCGTTCCATCAAGTTGGCTTTTACAATCTCATGCTTTTCAAGCTGTTCTCCTCTGGAGTTCATGATTTCAAAATAGTGATTTAGATCGATATCCTTGGGAACCTGATAATGGATGATATGCACCTGTTCCCTAAAGTATGTCTTAAATCCTGATAGATCTTCATCTGGGACAGAATCACCAATTGCAGTTTTTACATGCCTGTAGCCATTTTCTATTCCTCTGTCTTTTTCTTCCACATTGAAGGAGGGAATTGACTTCAATGTATCGTCTGACTTTTTACGGGCCCTATAGGCCAGCCGATTGCTAGGATGAATGTCCAGAGCTTCCAGCACAAGGAGTATCGTAGTGAGCCTTTGCTGCCCATCAATTACTTCAAACACACGGTCTCCTTTATGGTAGGAGACCAAAGTGCCGATATAATAAGGCACCTTTGGATTCTTCTTATAGGCATCATAAACGTCTTGGACAAGTGCTGTTATTTCATCTTTTTCCCAGGCGTAATTCCGCTGATAAATAGGGATTTCGTAAATACATTTCTCGGCACCCATAAATAACTGTTCAATAGAGACTTCCTTCAAAGGCAGTTGTTCTTTAGTCATTTACATGCCCTCCCAGAATTTGTGCTCGACAAAATAGTAAAGATAATGCTGCCGCACGCCATATTTTATTACATTCAGTTCTTTCAAGTCTGCTTTAATCAAAGATGTTTTAAGCGGGACGATAGTATCTGCCAGCTTGCTGAGAAGTGCAGCAGGCGAATCAGATTCGGATATCAATTTAAAAATGTTAACAGCGTTGACGATATCGCTGTTTGCAGTTCCCATCACGTAGTTCTGAGCAACCAACCAGCCGACGTTTCGATACTGCGCTCTCATAGAATATGCCCAAATAAAGGCAAAAACGACGAACTGATCCAGGTACTCCGTGTCTGCTTTTGATGGAATCTCCGGGCAAAATCTATCTACATACAGCAAAATGGACGTATCGAACATCAATCGAGTTATTCTGTTTCCTACTCCGTTCTTATATTTTCTGAGATCAAGCGTTCTGACGATTTCGTTATCGTTGATGAAGAATCCCTCATACTTGTCGTTGTTTTGAATGTCGGCAAGAATATCAAAGTAATGCTTCGCATATTCAAAAAAGGGTTTTCCTGCGATAATCGGAGCGTCAATTTGAAATGGGCTGATTTTTTGAACGCCGGTCACAAAAGGGACATGGGAATTGTTGAGTTCATCTGCGAAAGCAAATGCCCCTTTATAATATTGGGCGTATGGATAATTATCCCTGGCAGTCACGCCCTTAAAAAGATCAATATTATGCTCTGTAAGTTCTGAAGACTTATGCCCTCTCACCCACTCCTTCAGTCGATACAAATATTCATTGAAGAGAACAGCAAGTGCTTTCTGGTCTAGGTTCTCCCATGTTCTGACAACATTTTCCGTCTCCACCGTATCCACATTGCTCATCTCACGCAAATGATATGCCTTCAGCAAATCGTGCGGATACAGTGTTTTTCCTCTAGCATTCTGGGAATCAAAAAACTGGAACGCTTCCGACAAGTCATCTGTAATCACGACAATCAGTTCACAATGATCACAGATATACTCTGTTAAATACTTTTTATCCTTATCATCCAAAAGCAGCTTTGAAAGCCTTCTATCCAAAGTACGATGGTTATTAACAACATTATGCAAAGTGTAGCGATTCTTGGATACCTGTTGTTGCAAGAAGGCTATTGGTTTTTGTCCAAGGCAATCTAACAACAGAGAGAATGTAATCGTCCGCTGCTGGCCATCGACAATATTGTATTTTCCTTCCTTATCCTCATGAAGAATTAATGTCCCAACACGATAAACTTCCTTATTAGAGTTCATCGCTTCTTCGATATCGTCCAATAATTGGCTGGCGTTTTTTGCGGTCCATTTGTATGGACGCTGGTATTCAGGAATTGTCAGTTGGATATTTTTGATTGGACTGTCGTTGCTGGTTCTTGTGATTGTATCCTTCAGAAGCAGATCTCCAATCTTAGCTATCCCCAAAGTAAGGCCTTTTGCCATTGGGCCGTGCTCCTCTCCTTCCTATGCAGAAAGCGTTATCTGCAATGTGAACTGCCGGTTATTTTACATTCTCCGGGATAGAACTGAGGATCTCGAAGAACTGTTTCCTTGTTTGCTCATTAAAATGCAGCCGTTGCCCTACCAAGCAACTATCTGATTTCCTATAGTCACGAACGAAGAGCGCGTTATACATATCTTCAGATACTTTTCTTAACTCATCTTCAGGATATTCTTCGTTCTTAATCGAGTTGATCGATCTGCCTAGAAGCATGTGTTCAATATCAAAATAATTGCAGGATGCCATCATCTCAAGAAATGGTGCCGGATTATTTCCGCCAACAAACTCTTTATACAATTCACGGTTGACCAAGCGAAGTGCAGAAATTAGGGGCAAGAACAGGTATAAGCTATATTGCAGTGCATACTCCGTTTTATCTGCTACTTGGGTGATGATGCGTGTCATGCCATAGAATTTGATCTGTTCCCTCATGGTAAGGTCATATCTGGCAATCAGATAATCACAGACATCGTGATAAAGCCGAGCTCCAGTTATTCCTCCGAACGCATATTGTTCAAACAACCGGTCATTAACAGGGACCAATGGAATAACTGCATCAAAGAACCGGTCAACATAGCGGGAAGAATCGTACTGCTCCCCATAAAATTTCCGGATTGCATGCTGCAGTTCCATTCCATTTATCGAGAAGACGAAGGCAACGTCTTCATTCTCAAAATAGTGCTTAATACGCTCCAGCATCTTAACCGCATAAGTTGGGCGGCATCTGTCAAGCTCATCGACGAAAATAATCAGCCTGTTTCCGCGCTCCTTGCAAACCGCCGACAGGAACTCATCAACTGACTGCTGCCTTTTTCGCTGTGATCTTATGTGCTCCAATGGATCATCACTATTCAGCGCATCTATAGCATCGGCGGCATCTTCCAAGTTAATGCCTGTAAAATGCTCCAGGACTGATGCGCCGGTCTTTGCTACTGCTTTTATAACCGCATTGGCTATTTCTTTCTCATCGGCATCTCTCCGATTATATGCTTCACCTGTCGCTTCAACAATCTCCAGGACGAGGGACATGATAGGGTCTTCACCCCCGTCGTATGCCCATGCATCAAAATAGACTGGGATGACCGGCTCCATATTACTTTCAGATGTTGCATATTTGTCAGCTTTCTTTCGCACTGCATCCAGTTGCTCATCTGTATACTCGCCAGTATGGAAAATGCTGAAAGCTTCAAGGACCATCTGCAATTGCTTGACAAAAAAAGTCTTTCCACTTCTCCAAGAGCCATCTATTGCAATTGAACCTTGCGCTGAGTTTAGAAAGGCTGCGAAAGAAATCACTTGTGAATTTCTTCCAATGGAATCATCCATAAATGTTTTAAATACCGTATCAGGATGTGGTTTCAGTTCAGCGTATGACATGTTATCTCTCCCAACGGTGAAATGTCTTCCCCCATATGCTTTTTCCATTTCTCTTGAATGGTTTTGTTCTCCTAAAGCAATTAGGATAAATGATAATTTACAGCAGCAGCTGCAGCTTTTATTTGATTACTGGTTTACTCAGTTTGATTTCCCGTCCGATGACGGGCAACCCTATCGCTCCTCCGGAGGAGCTATGGCTTGGAGCTCCGATCTCAAACGGTCGTATCCTGCAAATTGGACTATTGTTAAGCTTGATTCTCTATGCAAACTCCGAAATGGCATCAATTATGATAAAAGTGTTATGGGCGACCACGTATACAAAATCGTGAATGTTAGAAATATTACTGCCACATCGCTCTTAATCAACGAGAATGACTGTGATGATATTATCCTTCAACAACGTCAAGGCGATAAGTATTTACTTAGCGATGCTGATATTATTATCGCTCGAAGTGGGACACCTGGCGCTACGCGTTTACTTGTACACCCATTAAATGACGTCCTATTCTGTGGATTTATTATTTGCTGCACACCTAATCTGTTGAAGTATCGAAATTACTTGTGTTGCTACCTTAAGCAGTTGGAGGGAACCTCTGCTACCACGACAGGTGGTTCAATTCTACAGAATGTAAGTCAGGATACGCTAAAACGCCTTGATATAGTTCTTCCACCAGATGATATCCTTTGCAGATTTGATGATGCTATGACCAAAATTTTGGTATGCATGGATAAGACGATGAATGAGACGCGAAGGTTGATCGAAATCAGAGATTGGCTCCTCCCCATGCTTATGAACGGTCAAGCGACTCTCGCTGACTAAGCCGCTAAATTATCATTTATCTTTATATTCAGACTAATCTTTTGATCGATTGCATTCAGTATGAAGGCAATATGATCCTGTCTCTTCTTTGGAACGACCGGAATAGTGTAGTCCGGGAAATCTTCTATTGAGATCCTGTTGACCGTGCTTCCTTTAACAATGTTTCTCTGGATAAAGGCCTTCCACTCTGGAGATTGAAAATAGTAAAAGAGCCATTTTGTGTTTAATTGATCACTTTTATTCCGTATTAAAGCCAATCGTCTCCCTAGGCAGCCGTAAAATCCTTCCGGAATTATTGCGTATCTACCTAACGTGGCTTCATAGGAAAATACAATGTCTCCTTCAACAGGAATAACACGTTTAGTCCATTTCAAATAATCCTCTGGAGATAGATGCGCAAACTCCGACTCATTAAATCTTCCATCTTCCGTAATTGCATCAATCCCAAGATAAACAGGCCCTGCTACTGTTTTTTGAGGGGTTGCGTGCGGGCCATCATATATATCGCATACATCCTTGATCTTTATTCTGTCCATCTATCCAATTCCTATCCTATGTATTTCCTGTGTGCCTGTTTGACATTGCTCTGCTTCACCATGGCGTAATGAAGCGTTGTATCTATTTTCTGATGTCCCAGCAGTTGCTGTACCTGCTCAATGGGCATTCCCTTGTCAATAGCTGTTGTAGCCAGTGTCCGGCGAAACTTGTGCGGATGAACCTTGGAGATTGAAAGCTCCCTTCCCAACTTTCGCAACATTGATTCTACACCACCGATGGTCAGTCTAGTATACGGTGCTCTCAGCCCGACAAATAAGGCATTGTTCTCATCCGTTCTTGCATTAAAGTAGTTTTGCAAGTGGATTTTTGTCCTTGCATCAAAGTATACAACGCGTTCCTTATTTCCCTTACCTATTACTATGCATTCCCGCTCCTCAAAATTAATATCATCACGGTTCAGCAAAACTAGTTCCCCGACACGCATACCTGTAGATGCAAGCAAATCAATCATCGCTAAGTTTCGAATATTTCCACATCCGTCTCGCATTTTTTCAAGAGATTCATCAGTGTAGGTATCCTTGACCACTTTTGCTGTTTTTACCTTGTGGATACGACGAACTGGACTTTTCAGGATATAATCTTCATCCTCCAACCAAGAGAAAAAGCTGCTTAGTATACGACGTATATTGTCAATCGTTACCTTACTCGAATTCCGCCTCTCCTGATAGTGGGAAAGATAACCTCGCAAGTGATCTGTCGTTATCTGCTGTGATGGCTTTCCAATGGTGTCCAACATGTCCTGCACCGTATTGCGGT
>Ga0256405_10002873_pt1 | contig 37473 bp, 34 predicted proteins | sample RumenRJG_02DNA_FD_189096 | JGI IMG/M metagenome (GOLD analysis project Ga0256405, IMG submission 189096) | Bovine rumen microbial communities from Lethbridge, Alberta, Canada - RJG_02 | ecosystem: Host-associated > Mammals > Digestive system > Stomach > Rumen | place: Canada: Alberta...
GCCGGGCTGATCCAAAGCCTCAGCGGTACAGCTCATTGTTACGATAACGCCCGTATGGAGAGCTTTTTCGCCACTCTGAAAAAGGAAAAGCTGTATCAGCTCCCTACCTACAGAATGAAGCGTGAAGAGGTCAAAACAGCCATCTTCAGATACATCTTCGGTTACTACAACACCCAGAGAATCAACAGCTTCAACAAGGATGGCCTCCCACCTGTGGCACTAAGGTCTTCAACCGGGCTGGCTCACCATGCCGCCTGATACCTGTCTATTACAGATTTTGGGTATTCTCTGACTGCGCATTTCTTGACAATTCCAGTAGCTATTTTTCAAATCGATAAAAACACTCGTCAATTTGATGTGAAATCTTTTTATTTGGCTTTTTTCGCTGACAAAAAAGATTATTCTGAAATATACATAAACTGCAATGCAGAACTCAGCACAGATGACAAACGGATTTTGGATGCTGTATCAACACTCATCGAAAATATCTGCACTCGTTTGAAAACCGATTTGGATCAGACAAATGAACAATCGGTACTTTCAGAATCGCTTGAGGATTTTAAGATGCATTGATAATTGATTAAAAAATCCCGATATGATTAGATCATATCGGGATTTTAGGCAGGGGGATAATGGCGTATTTTCGTACTATTTGATAAAGGTGTTTTCATCTGCTTGCGATGTCTCAGGGTATGTACTCCTGTACATTTATCAAGTTCGGCAAGATCAGTTTCTTTTGAAGCGGAAGGGTGATATTTTCGTCGTTTCAGCTCTTTCAGCCAAAGAAACTTTGCGATCTGACAAAGCCATGTACAGACCGAGCATTTACTGTCAAATCTGTCCAGTGAGCGCAGAGCTTGCAGAAAAATTTCCTGGGTAAGATCCTGTGCTGTATCAGGCTCCCGACATATGCTGACAAGGTATGCATAGACCTTTTGTCCGTATTTTTGGTAGTATTCTTCTATTTCTTTTTTCATTCGCTGCCCTCCTTTCCGAGAATTTCAGAAGCTTCTGTATATTAGTCCCCTGAGTTATGAAAACGTTACATAAAAAAGCTTCCCGATTACAGCGAAAGAAATGCATATGTGTATAGCAACGGCGTAACCTGCTTTATTTGACGCTTACCCAATACTTCGATCCGGGAGTTTATTTTGATACTCGACAAGTATCTTCATTGATATAATGAAAAAAGAATAAAAATATCACTTGGCGGACTAAGTCCTGTTGAATACAGATCTATATTTATTAAGACAGATTATTGATTTTGTCCAGGAATCTGTCCGCCCCCCCCCGCATCAACTCCAGTTAGACTTCTTTAGTTATTTCTAGTTTAGTCTATTTAGACTTAATTGGATAGGATAAAATGTTCTTGGGCGGTTACACTCTAACATTATATAACGAATAAAAATGTTTTTTGATACTCATAAGTTCATCATAAGAGCCATTTTCAACAATTTTCCCATTATTCATCACTATGATTGAATCATATTGCTTCAAAATTTTTTCATCTAATCTATGAGTTACAACTATACGCGTTATATCTTTAAGACTAAGAAGTGATTTATCGACCTCATTAGCTGTAATAGAATCTAAAGAAGCAGTTGCTTCATCAACAAGAAGGATAGGAGTATTTCGTAACAAACAACGTGCAATAGCAATTCGTTGACTTTCACCGCCTGAAAGGTTTCTTCCTTCATCGCCACATAAGTAATCGTCACCTTTTTCAGATATAAGGTCTTTAAGGCCAGAACGCTTAATTGCATCTTCGTAAGCATTTGAATCAATTTCTTTGAACATTGTTATATTATCATAAATAGAACGATTAAATATAAAAACCTTCTGCTGAATAATAGAAATATTGTTTAGAAGACTATCTTCATCCATGCTTTTAAGTTCATTATTATCAATAAATATTTCACCGGAATAATCATCAAAAAAGCCCATAAGTATTTTCAATAATGTTGATTTTCCACTTCCGCTTGAGCCAACAATTGCATAACTCTTTCCTTTATCAAAAGTGATATTAATATTATCTAATGCCAATTTATTATCAAAACTACATACAACATTTCTTAATTCTATACTATTTCTGAAATCATCCATACAAACCTTTTTTGCTTTATGCTTCTTTGTTTGGATAATCTCATCAATATTATTAATAAGGTTTATTGCGGATTTACGCTTATATTTTAACGGAACTAAAACGGAAATAGGTTGTAAAATAAAATTTGACAACTGGACAAAAGCTAAAATTTTTCCAATAGAAATTTTTCCTTTAAAGGCTAAAAAAGAACCTACTGTAAAAACAGTTGCAACAACCGCAATATTAGCTACCTCACTTGCTAATGCTAATTTATCATTTGTACTTCTGTGATTTCCTTTAGCTTCTTCAAGCTTAATATTCTTATCCTTAAAGATATTAAGCACGCTCTTTTCTGCTTTAAATCCTTTTATAACCAAAAAGCCGCATAATAATTCCTTCATTTGATCGACAAATTTTACGCTTTCATCTGATGACATTTTTTCTTTAGCCTGAATTCTGCTGCCAAAAAAACAGGATACAATTATAGGAATAACACATACAATAATAACGCAAAATAATAAGAAAATATTTAAATAAGCCATTGCAAAAAATGCAATTATAAATGACATAACATTATAAATAATATCAATCGAGCCGCTTAAATAATTTTTTTCAATAGAATTTAAATCTGTACTCAATGCATTGAAAAACGTTCCTATTGATACATCTTTATATTCGCCAATAGATTTATTTAAGATTTTCTCAAAAACATACATTTTATAATTTGATAGTCCCTTTTTAATATATTTGTTTTTGAAATGCTTTTGTCCAAAACCAAAAATTATAAATGAAAGAACCATACAACCCAAAAAAATGCCAGCAATTATAAGCTTATGAAAATCCGAGTATTGCATAGCATCCACTGTTATCATTGTCAAAAAACCAATTGAAATATTTGCTGCAGCAACCAAAAAATGAAATATAATAAGGAACACATAATTTAATTGATTATCCTTTTTAAATTGTATAAAACATTCATTGTATTTTTTCATACATTATATCTCATTTCCATTTTCATCGAACATTTTTTTATGATAAATACCTGTTTTTATCATATAATCCCATCGTTTATTAACTTGAACAAAAAACTCTTTTTTGGAAATACCGGCTGGGATTGAATAAAGATTCTCGCCTGTTGCAAAATTAATTATACTATCAGATAATATATTCAATTTTTCTCCCATAATCTGATTAGGGCCAACATTAACAGGAATATTTCTCAATTTTCCCATCATTTCACTTGCGCCTACAGAAAGACCTTGTCCCCATTCAAAATTCATTTGTTTAGTCCATTGTTTAAGCTGATAAATACAGTTTTCACCCTCATCCGGCTCATAATATCCACAATTGCATATAAAATATACTTTATGTGCAACACCGTTTTCTTGCCAATTTTGACGAATTTTTTGAAGAAAAAGAAGAATAAAAGCAGGCAATGATGAATAATAAATCGGATTCGACAAAACAATTACCGAAGCAACCTGCATTTTATTACAGATATCAATATAATCATCAGGATTTTTGGTAATACGACATTCTTCGATATCAGTCTCACCTTTTATTTCTAAGAATTCTCTTAACTTACGAAGAATACATTCTGAATTACCATATTCTTTTCGTCCGCTGCCATTAAGAAGTAATATTTTCAATGGAAATCACATCTCCTTTTCCTCTACTATTGACATATGCTCTGCTTTAATATCATAAATGTCTTCAACAAAAGCCACTCTAAAGTACATTTTATTTTCAGGATTCAAACTGTAAACATTATTTTTTACAATATTTATAGCAATTCGTTTTTCTTCATCAGTGATATCATTACCATAAAAAATAACATTAAATTTTATGATTTTGTCTGTTTTCATAACATGATGAGTACTATTATAATCCAATGAGAAATGCGGATATGAATAAGAAATATTCTTTTCAATTACTGATTTTACAGGTATACTATACCCTCCATATAAACAACTTGAAACAATATCAACCTGCTCATATTTTGCAAATAATTCACTTATTGAACCATATTTTTTTTCATAACTGCATCCATATCTATTCTTTGTCCAACAATCAAGGCAACCTTGACAAAAATTTTTATTACCAATTGCATCAACAATATCAGACCCCTGATACCATTGCAATGCACTATTAAAAATCTCTTCATTCAAATCATGAATTAAAAAGCTATTCATATGTTTCCTCCATATATTTATATAGATCTTCCTCGTTAAAGAAATCCAAATCAGAATTTTGCTTTTCTTGAGCTAATAATTCACTTATCTTCTTCTTGCCCAATTCGTTATACATATCAGTTATACTTTTTTTAAAGCCTAAAACAGTTTTAAGGATACTGAAAAGTTTCTTGGAATCAGTTCCACACTTGCAATGATAGCAAATATCATTGATTAATACAGCTTTTATACGCTGAATGATTCTTTCAATTTTATCATCATCTAACTTATCATTCTTAGATTTATCTGAATCATATAAAAGAAAACCACTATTTTTATTTCCTTTATACCCCTCTGAAAGAATTTTAGACATTAATTCTCTTACACAAGCATATAAATGAGTATATCTATTTCCACTTTTTCTTTCATAATTAACAAGTGAAGTACCAATAATGTCAAATCCAGTAGAATCAACAAGGTCAAAAGGCCCCAAAACCATTATATTCTTTCTTACGATATCATTAATCTGTATTATTGATACATTTCCTTCAAAATATATATGAACTGAAAAGGATACAACAGTAGAAATAATTTTGTTAATAACAAACCAATTTTCTTCGTCTAATTCAATATATTGAACATCAATATAATCCATCACTTTTTTGATTAAACTCAAATTGTTTGCACTATACTCAGCAATACAGTTCAGCTCAACACTTTTGTTAATCTTAACCGGGAAAAAGAAATGCACCCCTAAACATCTAGTTTTATCTTTGCAATCAGAAAAAATTTCATTCAGTGGAATAGAAGAAGTATTAGTTGCAATTATGCATTCTTTTCTTACAACTTCTTCTATTCTCTTTACAATTTGCTTTTTAACATCAAGGTTTTCTGTAACAGACTCAATAACAATATCACAATCTTTTAAATCATTGATATTTGAAGAAAAAACAACACAACTTAAAATGGTATTATATTTTTCTTCTTCAATTAAACCACAATTTAGTTTTCTTTTAAGATTTTTTTCAAATTTATTTTTATTCTGTTCCTTGCCTTCTTCAGTATGACAAACGACAACAATATTCAGTATTTTCTCTAATAGTAACTGGAATATTTCAGATCCCATTTTTCCACAGCCCACTATTCCGACTGTCATTGAATTAATATCATTGCTTCTTTCTTTCATATACTCGTCCATATTTTCTAAAGTAATCTCCTGTAGATTTCATGCTTGTTTTGTACAATCCTTCAACATATCTATAGAATTCTCTTTCAGGTAATAAAGTCTTTGTAACTGCATTTGTAAGATTATAATAATCATAATTATGAATTACAACTTCATCCTTCATTTCTTCCCAAAGTTCCGTTCCAGGAAAAGGTGTAAGAATAGTAAAACCAGAGTGAAAAATTGGATTATTAACTACAAATTCCGCCATACGTTCAAAATCATTTTGTACATAATCAGGTTTTACAATATAATTACCATTAACAAGAATACCCAAATCATTTAGTCTCTTTAAAGCATCACTTGTATTCTGAACAGTATTAGATTTGTTATACGCCTTTAACTCCTCATCAGAGGTTGCTTCCAAACCACACACAACGATTTTAAGTCCTGCTTTTTGCGCTAATTCTATTATGTCAGGATGATTTAATACAGTATCTGTACGAACATCTGCCATGTAATAATGAAAATTAAGTCCTTCTTCAATTATACGCGTAAACAAATCCTTCGCTTTTTTAAGATCACCAAATGTATTCGCATCACAAAAACGAATAACATCATACTTGTCCATTGTCTTTAATTCATCTATTATTACATCAACGCTCTTATGAAAATACCTACCATAAGTAGTTTGCCAAATACTGCAAAAATTACACTTATGAGTACACCCAGATGATGTACTTACATACTGAATTTTTAAATCATCATTGATAATATAATCGTACTTGTCAGTAAGCTTTCTGTTTGGCATAATGGTATCAAGAATAAATTTATCCTTTATTTCAGTATATGAGAAAGAACAAAATAATTTAGTATACTCTAAAACATTTCCGTGATTGATAGCTAACCCTGGTATATCACTAAAATCAGCCTTATTTCCAAATTTTTTGAATTTCTCAACTATCATTTTAAAGCTGAATTTACCGATACCAATACTAATTAAATCAGCATCAGAATTCATAAAATCCTCAGTGCATAAAGTAGGATGTAACCCACCTACAAGCGTCAATATTTCTTTATTATATTTTTTAGTCACCTGTAAAATTTTTAAAGCGCTATTAAACTGTGCAGTTATACAAGTTACCCCTACAATATCAGGCTTGAAATTTTCCAACTCACTTTTAAAGGCTTTTATAGGGTCATAGTTCTCTATAATATCATTTTCTGTTTTCTGATCCATAATGATAACATCTTCTTCTGTTACCATTCCAGCAAGCTCATTTAATGCCAAAGGAGGACCGACCATTATTCTTCTTCCCATAGCCTTTTTTCCCTCTTCATCAGCAAATTCAACCATTCTGAAAGCTTTAGGTATTAACGGATTAACCAACATTATTTTCATAATAAAAACACATCCCAAAATAAAAGTAAATACTTCACTTCACATACTCTAATGTAAATCCAGCTTGTAGGAATTTACTTACTTCCATAACAAAACTGTAAATAACATCTCCGTCTTCAAATTTTGTATTGGATAAAAGGTTATCAATTGAAATCAATGCAGCAGGCGGTCCAGCATAACCAACATTTTCTATAGCACTAAAAAACTTATCCTTAGGAATTCCTAATTCAACACACTCATCTATAATATACTCACGCACAAATTTAGAAGGCATATTTACAACAAAATATTTTATTTTTTTTAAATTGAGCTGTTTCTTTTCAAGCATTCTTCTAACACCATTATAGAATGTTGTTTTACCATTACTATCAAGCACAAATTCTTTCATGTCACTTATGTAAATCTGACGAATATGATGAAGACCTTCAGCAAAATCATCTTTCGGATTATTCCATCTATATTTATAGGAATTATACATTGCAGCTTTTTTATTTCCACCGGCTGATTCCATATATGTGTTGTCAAGAAAAAAACCCTCCTTTTTTTCATCACAGCCAGTAAGAATCATTGCTCCTGCACCATCGCACAAATACCAACGCAAGAAAATATCATCCTTAGTCATTTTTTTCTGATTATAGAATTCCGGAATAAAACCTGAACTTGCAGTATTAGAAGTAACTACCAATGCATTCTTGTATTCACCCTGCTTTAACATCATATCAGCAACTTCAATTGCCTTGTAAACAGATGTACAATTTGAATGAATATACAGCTCTCCACAACATTCTATACCTAATTCCTCTTGAATTCTTGTTGAAAGAGGTGGCATCTGATTAGAACAAGCACCACCATAGATAATCAAATCAATATCCGAAGCTTTCATATTAGCTCTTTCCAAAGCAATTCTTGATGCCTTTACTGCCATAGTAAGATTATCATCCGTAAAAGTTCTTGTTTTATTATCAAAAGCATAATAACAATATTTAAAGCCTAATATTTCCTCCATTATAGGCTGAACCCTTTTTGTCCACAAATCCAACTTATCAGACAAAGGAAAATCCCCTAAATAATTATTGATATTGTCAAACCTTATTGGTTCACCAGGTAAATAGCAAGCAACACTCTTCATTTTTACATATTTACTCATAAAAAGCACCTTCATTTCTTAATTACATATTTTTCGATTATTAATACACAAACATTCTAAAATATAAACTTTTCTTCCTTAGTATAATCAACATTTAATTTATACTTAGCAGAATATCCATGTCATAATTAAAAAAACTTATATGAGAGTTTATACATAAAAAACTCCCATATAAACAAGCTAAACGTAAAAAAATATTAAGATAAAGAAGCAACAAAATAAATTCCATTTACATTTTTTCATTGCCTTTTAAATAAAGTTTTATGATATCCTTTTTTGATATCTGTGATGGACCACCTTTATCAGACCACATAGAAATTATTTTTGAAGCCGTTTCTAATGAAAGATTTTTTTCAACAACCAAATCGACAAGTTCTAAATCATTTTCACTTCTAATAAAAACCATTTTTCCACTCAGAATAAATTCTAATGCTTTGAATCTACCCATAGTTTCTATAGAATAAATCGTTCCTGACATTCCTGGCATTAAATCAAACGTTACTTCCGGGAAACCGACCATAGCGCCTTTTTCGACAATACACATATTTGAACTCAATGCTAATTCAAAACCTGAACCAATGCATACACCTTTTACAGCAGATACTACAGGAATATTTGCAGTATGTAAATGCCAGAAAGCATATTTTATTTTTATATACCAATCCGGAATCTCTTTATTTTCTTCTGAACATGATGAGGTTATAAAATTCTGTAATTTTTCGACATCGGCTCCAGAACTAAAACTACGTCCATTTCCATAGATAATTATTCCAATAATAGGTCTTTTTAATGCATATTCTTCAATGACCTCAGTTATTTCAATCAAGAAATCAGGTGTCATTTTATTAGCAGGAGGAATATTAATTACAATATGTCCAACATTATCAACCTCATCATATATTACGGTATTAAACTCTTTTCTCATTATCTGTTTTTCTCCTTACCAATTTACAGAATAATCTTGCCTCTTCTGCAACCATTTTTTCGATAAAGGAACTATCATATTTTGTAAATAATGAAAAAAAAGATTTTAACAAAGTAATTTGATATATATCTCGCCCATTAAGCAATTGATATATCTTATCATACATACTTCCATCACTATTTGAATACGGTATCTCCAAATCATAATATAAATCAAAAACTTTTAAAAGCTCTTCATCATTTAGTTTATCAAGATAGGTAACTAAAACCAAAATACATTTTTGTGATCTTAAAAATTGAAAAATCTTTTTTTTCTCTTCTTGATCTAGCTTTAAATATAGCTCATTTGAAGATAAATATATAATTACAGACTTATAATTATATAATTCTTTTTTAAATAAACCATGCCAATCGCTTTCATAAAAAATACTATATTCGCAAATACAATTATCTTTCAATTCAATTATTCCTCTACAAGATTGTTTTCTTTCTGATAAATTGCATAGCTTAATTCTATTATATCTCCTATTGTTGTTGCTGGATGCTGAAGAAGATAAAGTCCGATAACTTGCATTTCAATATTAAGACCATACTTTTGAGAAAGACTTTCCAACAATTCTAAAAGCATTAATGAATCACCATCAAGATCATCAATAACATTTGTCTCACTAGTTATTTTTTCCCTCTCAAACTCACAGTTTTCTGCAAAGAAATCATATACAATGTTTTCAATTTCCTCTTTTACAGCAGTAGTCAGTTCTCTCATAATTTTTCATTTCCTTTCATAATAAAAAAAATTTAAAAGTGATTATTCACTTTTTAACAATTATTAAGCGTCTTTTCAATCATAAACTAAAACTATATGTAATAATCTGTTGTTTATACTAAACATACATATTATTACTTTTTATATTTTGAAAAAACTAATGTTGCATTATGCCCACCAAATCCAAAAGAATTAGAAATTGCAACGTTAACTTTATGTTTTCTTGAATGATTTGGAACATAATCAAGATCCAACTCTTCATCCGGAATATTATAATTTATTGTTGGAATTAACATTCCCTCATTTATTGATTTGATCGTAATTATCGCTTCAATTGCACCACAAGCAGCAATAGTATGACCAATCATAGATTTACATGAGCTTATGGGAATACTATAACTACGCTCTTTAAAAAGTTTCTTAATAGCCAAAGTTTCACATTTATCATTTAACTTTGTTGATGTTCCATGAGCATTTATATAATCAACCTGATTAATATCTATTTTTGCATCTTCAAGCGCGTAGCGCATTGATTTCTCCATTTCAATTCCATCATGAGCAGGAGCTGTAATATGTTCCGCTTCACTTGTAAACGAACATCCAGACAATTCAGCATATATTTTAGCATTTCGATTTAAAGCACTATTTTCCGATTCTAAAATTAATGCACCCGCACCTTCACCCATTACAAAACCGCGCCTATTTTTGCTGAAAGGACATGATGCCTCCTTGGGACTACTGTTATTTGTTGACATAGCTACAATTTGATTAAACCCATAAATATAATCGGGTTCAATGCTTGAATCACAACCTCCAACAATCGCTACATCTATCATGCCGTACCGAATCATGTTACAGGCCAAAGATATAGCATAAGCAGACGACGCACAAGCAGTAGAAACTGAAAAAGATGGACCTTTAATACCATATGATATAGATATCCAGCCAGGAGCAGCATTTGCCATTGATTTTACAATAAGATTAGCTGTAGACTTTTGACGCTCCATATCAGTATATCCTGCAGACACAACACCAACTATCGTAGCTGCCCTCACTGGATTTTCCATTTTTTTAAAATCATACTTACTATCTTTGACTGCTTCATCTGTAGCTAACATCATCATACGTGTTGCTCTAGTCATACATCTTCGTATTTTTACTTTACAGATTTTATTAACTTCATTTTCAAATTCATCACTTACCTGAGCAGCTATTTTTGTTTCATTTTTAGAAGCATCAAACAAACGTATATTATCAACGCCTGATTGTCCGTTCAACATATTATTCCATGTTGTATTTACATCTAATCCTAACGATGTAACAGTCCCCATTCCAGTTACAACAACTCTATTCATCTAATAATCTCTCCTTCAATAATCTCGTATATTTCATTTGGAATATTACAAACCACCCTATCTTTATTAATAAAGACAAGCTTAACATTTGCTTTTGCAATCTTTTTATTATCAGATTCACGAATAAAATAACTATTTGCCAATACGTATATTCCTGAACAAGAATACTCCGTTTTAATATACACCTTTTCAAACAGTATCAATTCATTTAAATATTTTATATTATTTTCAACAACAATAAGATATAACCCAAATTTATCTCTATTGTCTCTCCCTTTTTTAAAGACCCCAATGTTGTGAAAAAAATCCCATCTTGAAGCCTCAAGATAATTAAAATAGACTGCATTATTTAAATGTCCCAATGAATCTAACTCGTAACCTCTTACCTCATAAATTTTCGAAGTATCTACTATGCTCATTTAACCCTCCCATAAATAATTTAATAGAAGCTATAAAGCACAATATCAAGTATAATCATTTATAACGTGATGTTTGATATTCAAATTATTAAATCTACACATTTTTTTAATACTATGATTAAAGCTTACATCCCAAAAATCCTTATACTGTTTGTTGTAAACAATCTTAATCGCTTCATTCCACTTCATCTTACAATATGTATTTATTTTAATCTCATTGATTATTTCTTCAGGTGTATTCAAAAAATCACATGAATATATAGAAAAAATTTTTGTTTCCTTCATAAATACCTTTATATCATCCATTTTACTTAAAATAGATTTCATCCAGTCAAAATTAAATTTATAATGGAATGCAAATGCCATATTAAGCTTTTTAGCATTAATAGCACCATTTAAAATAGCAATTTCATACATTTTGTCAATGCTGTTACGTTCTCCTGCTAATAAAAAATTATATTTTGAGTTTTCACAACATATTGTGATGCCTTCCTTTATTTGTTTTTCTATTATTAATTCAATCTGCTCACGCTTTAAACCTATAATCGATAACATATCCTGTGAAAGATTTGAATGTGCAAAATTCATACATTGACCTACACATTTTAATATTTTCATACCATCTTCAAACGAAATATATTTCTCACACACTAAAGCAACATTTAAACCTGCACTATAACTTAATATACAATCTGGTCTTACGCCTTGCGAAATATAATAATCATAAATCACGCAGTCGCATATGAAAGTAATCAATAACTTATTAAAATCTTTATTTTCGCCTCGCTCCATTTTCATAGAATCTTTTAATATTTGTTCTACATCTATCTCTAAATATTTTGATGCTAATTCAATGTACTTATCGAAATACTTTTTGTATTTAGAATAATATTCTTCAAGATACTTTCCACAGTAATCATTAATTCCTTCAAAACAAAATACTTTTTTATTTTGAGAAGCACTTTCATTTAGTAATGGTACTTTTTTGTAATTACAAAATGTACACTCTTTGTTTATTATTTTAGACACTTTGGTAAGCATAGTACCTAAACTAATTTCTACAAAGTATGTGTTTTTATTTGATTCTACGCAAGATGACAAGTTGGTTTTAATAGTTTTTTCCCATAGCATCTTACTACTCAAATTCCTGACCAATTCCTTTTTAACTTCATCTTTCTTCGTAATCAACGTTTGGTCTATAACTGACATTATTGGGAAATCAGGATCTTGTATGTCTATTTTACTTACTATCTCATCAAACACATCATACACTTCATCATAAACCCATGTATGAAAAGCTCTGTCTGTATTAACACCTACTATTCTATAAACACCTTTTTTAAGAGCTTCCTTAGATAAAACGTCAATTTTTTCCTTGATTCCCGAAATAACAAAACAATACTGATTATTTTCGCAAGCTATACTAACATCTTCGTCACAATTATTTTGGGTTATTAATTCGCAAATTTTATTACGTTCAAAACCAATTAAAGTCAACATTGTTTCTTCTTTAACCGGTTTTCTTAAATAGCGTATTGTTTTAAGTAAGTATAATCCGCACTCATAAGAAATTGATTTGCTGCACGTTACAGCGGTAATCAGCCCCATGCTATAACCAATCATTTTTTCTGGATTAATTCCTTTGTTAATAAGATGTTGATAAATTATGCAATCAATAGTGTATATCAAACACCATTCGTAAAGATCATCATATTGCTTTTCTGTGTCTTTTAAATAATAATCCAAATCAATTCCTATTTTTTCTTTTGCAATTTTAAAAAACTTTTCGGATTCATCAAATAATTCTTTATCATCGGCTATAATTTTCCTATAATCTATACCGATTCCAGGGAAAACAAAATTATATACTTTTTTCATAAAAACCACTAAAGACTTTCATCACTATTAATTCTTCCATCTACAATTTTTATAACCCTTGTTCCATATGAACAAGTTTCTAAAGCGTGCGTAACTTGAATAATTGAAACACCTTTTTCCTGATTTAACTTCTGCAATAAGCTCATAATCTCAATACCTGTTGTTTGATCTAAATTGCCAATTGCTTCATCTGCTAAAATTATATCAGGATTATTGATTAATGCTCGTGCGATAGCAACTCTCTGCTGCTGTCCACCAGATAATTGTTTAGGTCTTAGCATTCTTTTTTCATATAGCCCAACAATATCTAATAATTCTTTTGCTAACTCTTTTTTCTCTTTTATTTTTACTCCATCTAGCATAACCGGCAGAAGAATATTTTCTTCTGCAGTAAAATTAGGAATCAGGTTATAAAATTGAAAAACAAATCCAATTCTTTTTCTTCTCTCTTTACTTGCCAAATTATCATTAAGATTAACGATTTCCTGTCCGCCAATTTTTACATATCCATTTGTAGGTTTATCCAATGCACCTAACAAATATAGCAACGTACTCTTACCTGAACCAGAAGGTCCAATAATTGAAATAAACTCGCCTTTCTTCATATCAAATGATATATTATGCAAAACCTGTGTTGTAATTGAACCATTTACAAAATCTTTACATAAATCTTTTACTTCAATTAAATTTTCCATTTAAAATATTCCTTTCTCAAATTGATTTATTCTACCTTTATTAATGAGACCAAATCCAATTTTTTTATTCCAATAGATACAAAATTAGAAGAAATAACAGTAACAATTATAGCTCCTATTCCATATATCAAACATTCTTTTATTCCTAAATGAATTGGCATATCTACGTTTGCAATGTTCATAATCATAGGAACTATTCTAAGCAAAACATAAGCTAATACTACACCCATTATTGCACCTGCTGCTCCCATTATAACTGCTTCACCATTCAGCATAACTCTTACTTGTCTCGCGGACATACCTATTGAACGCATCATCGCAATCAATCTTTTCCTTTCCACAAAATTCAAATAAATATTATTTACGATACCTATTACACCTACCAAAATTGCCAAATACATAAACCACTTAATTATATTTGTCATCTGTTCCATGGTATCCACTAAATTTTGAATAAAAGCGCTTCTACTTGTAATAGAAATACATTTATCACCTATTTCATTCTTCACCAATTGTGTTACAACTTCAAGATTGGCATCTGAATCAATATTTATAAATACACTATTGTATGTTTCTTCATCATCATTCATAATAGAATCAAATGGAATCAGAGCATATGATCCTGTAAAAATGTACGTTTCAAACAAAGCAATTACTTTATACTTTTTTATCTCATCATTAATCTCAATAGAAATCTCATCACCAACTCCTAAATCAAGTCTTTCTCCTAATGTTTTTGAAAGAACTATATTATTTCCCTCATTCAATTCATTAAAGATTTTTTCGTCTTTAATCCCAAGGGCTCTATATTTCATGAAATCACTGTCTTTAATACTATCAACAACTGTAATTTTTCTATCTGTTCCATCAATTTTAACACTACTAAATGAATTAAACTCATAATATTCCTTCACACCGTCAATATTATCAAGTTTTTTTATATCATCCTCTTTCGCGTTATTTAAATTTATTGAAAGATCATATACTTCGATCCTTCTCGCTTCATCAACGACAATTACATTTAAGCTTGTCATCAAAACACTTAATATAAGTATAATACCTACACAGTTCATTATAAGTGAAGAACAATTCTTTATCTTATTATATGATACTACATTTTGACAAATAATCTTTTCAATGTTACGCATTAAAGGCTGCATTATTAAATAAAATATTTTAGAGCAAATCTTCAATAACAATGGTATCAATAAGATCGTTGACACAAATGTTATTATCAACGCACCAATTGATGATGGCAAAATAAAATTACTAACAACATTTGGAACAATAGCAGCTATAATAAGCAAAAATAGAAATACAACTCTCTTTTTTGAATTTTTCATTTCTTTAATGCTTATAGTATTTAGAACGATATTCTTTATTGATATTTTACGGATTCTCAGAATAGGAACAATAACTCCTACAAGACTAATAAGTATCGCACAAATTCCACTTATAAACATATACAGAATGTTAAATTCAATTTTGACATCTGCTATATCCTTTAGTTTTTCAGGCAAAGATAACAGTGTAATAAGATATGTAACTCCTACACCCATTATAATACCTACGATTGCACCGATCATACCTAAAAAGAATGCTTCCATAAGCATTATAAAATCTGTCTTACGCTTTGAAGCACCTAAGCTTCTAAATGTTCCAATTTGTGGAAGCTGTTCTGATACAATAAGATTGAACGATAAATAAATAATAACAATACACAAAATTACAGCTAAAACAGTTGAAGCAAGCATAGATACTTGAATAATTGCAATATCATCATTTACTCTTGTCTTATCAACAGCTTCTTCTACAACATATTCATCATATTTAGACTGCAATCTTGATATACACGAATCTATTTCATCAGCATCATTCAAATCAATATATACTCTATTATAGCCGCCAAACAACATCATTTTTTCACTTAAAGTATCCAATGGCAAAAAAACTTTTATACCGGTTAATTCATCCATAAATGGGCCATAATTTTTAGCAATACCGACTATTTTAAATTCATACTCTTCATTATAGATTTGCAGTTTAATAATATCGTCTATATTATATCCGTATTTTTGTGCTGTATTGCTGCTTATTATTACAACATCACCATCAAATAAATCCTTTTTAGTATTAGCATTTTCAAATTCAATATTATAAAGTGAATTCATGTCATCATAATCAATACCTTGAACAATAGCAAATTCTTTAGACGTATCCGTATTAATTATACCAAAGCCATCAATCAAATGATAATAATTACCTATTCCATTATCATTATCAACAACAATATCATGATTCTTTTCTTCATCATTTGAAATGATAATATCAGCTTCACCTACAGCAGCTGTAAGCTTTTCGTAAAAGATATCTGTAAGACAATCTTTTACGCCAAGTGATGCATAAATCAAACTGCCAGAAATAGCAATTGATAAAATAAGTAAAAGAGTTCTACCTTTTTTTTCAAATATTTGTCTGTAAATATATCTAAATAATAACTTCATATAACACCTTGACCTTAACATAATTTATTCAAAATTTCTTCTACAACTTCATTACAATTACTTGTTTTTAAAAATTCATTAGAGATTTTTTCTAACCCTTTAGACACTTCTGCATTATTTATCAATTCAGCCACAGCGTTTCTCATCATCTCTTCTGAAAAATTTTGATTTTTAAATGTTAAACCGCATTTTGTTTTTTCGACTACCTTTCCGGTATTATGCCTTTCAAAAGTATTAGGACATACAAGCATAGGTGTATGATACATTATCGACATTGTAACACTATTCATTCCACCGTGATTTATGAATACTTTTGCTCGTCTTATATATTTTTGATATTCCTCTAATGATAATTTGTTATATATCTTAACCTTATCTCTAACAAGGCTTTGGTCAATATATTTGATATTATTATTATAAGCAACCATTACAATTTTATAACCAAAATCAGATACAGATCTTAATACTTTATTCCAAATAGTTTTGTTCTCATACATGGTACCGATTGAAACAAAAATAATATCTTTTTCAGTCACTTCATCTGTTTTATACTGACTTACATCATTTCCAATAAAATAAACATTGCTACCAAACAGTTCTCCATCCGGATGAAAAACTTTAGTTGATGTTACGACAGTTAAAGCTCCCTGATCTGATAAAAAATTCATCGGCGAATCGGTCAATCTATCATATTTTTTATCAAGCTTTCGTTTTATTCTCATTGCTTTTAACATTGTCGGCCAATCACTTAGCAAAGGTAAAAGCTCAGATATAGGAGGTTTATTACCACTTTTTTTACTTATTGAAGGATCCATAAGAAAAACACAGCTAAAAATCGCCATTGGTATTTTCAAATACTTTGCAGCTATTTTACCCCACATTGCAAAAACATCATTCATTATCAATTGTGGCTTTTCTTTTTTTACTTCATCTATTGCATATTCAATTAAGTTACGCGTACAATCAAATAACATATACTGAGTATATCCAAACTTATGTGACATCGTTCCTGCCTCAGCCAAATATTTGTTTAAAATATTTTCGTGCGGATATGCTCTTAATTCTAAATTTTTAAATTCACGAAACTTTTCAAACTGATCCGGAAGTGTGTAGTAAATTATTTTTAAATTTTTCTGATCAAGCATTTTACATAATTTTATTGAAGGATTAACGTGTCCTTCAGCAGGATAACTAAAATATATAATTTTTTTCATAACACCCAAAATCAAGAGATTAATCTTTCTCCTCTCTACTATATTTGCCATGAGATATAGATAAACACTTCTATAATTATAAATTTCTAACGTAAGAAATCAATTCTGAAACATTTTCCTTACTACAATAATTAATCGGTTTATACATTGCCTGTAATAATTCTTTTTCTTCTTCGGATGAACTATTAGAATGTTTTATTTTAAATCCCAGTAACCTTATAATCATTTTATCTTTAAATGATAATTTACTAAAATCAAATCCTCCACGTAAATGGAAAAACTTTATATTATCAGAAATGTTCTTTGGAAAATTACGTCTAAAAACTAACTCGGAATACTCTTTTTTTCCCTTCATGAAACCTGTAGCCAAAACTACAATATTTTTATTTTTTAATTCGTCAAAATTATTCTTTATAAATTCCAGCCCGTTGATTCTAAACGCGTAAATTCCTCCACCATAAATAATTGTATCATATGATTTACAATCATCTAAAGTAACCTTATCCGCACTAATTAACTCACATTTCAATATATCTGAAATTAATTTAGCATATTTACTCGTAAAACCATATTTAGATTTATAAATCACAATTACTTTCTTTGCCATTCTTTATCCCCCTCAATTCTTTTTTTGAATTAGTGCATCTTCTACCGCTTTAATGATACATTTACTACTCACTGTTGCACCGGAAACTGCATCAACATCTAATTTTTGCTCATCAATAATTTTATCCACTAATGCTTCAGCTTTTTTTCCTTTACCATTTCTATGCTCAAGAATATCTATATTACTAATTCTGCCATCACTAATACTTACTTCAACTTTAACATAAACTGGAAATGAGGAGAATTCACCTTCATACTTACCATTTTTTATATTTGAAAGTTGAATCTCATTAATCGGTAATTCGACTACTTTCTTAATTTTACATTTCAAAGCAACATTTAATCCTACAATTAGTATAATAATCACAAGACAAATTACAAAAACTATTTTTATCTTTTTCTTCTTTTCCATTTAACACCCTCGCCTTCGATAGTTTGAATTAATACCTATTTCAATTTTATACTCGTGCAGTTATTACCACTTAATATCTACAACATTATAGATTCTTCTTTCACATATCAGAGAACCTTAAATTCAGCATCCATATATCAATAAAAACATAATCAACTGTAACTTTGAATAACAGTTTTTTCGATATTTTGATCTATTATCCCCCCCAAAAAAAGCACAGCAAACACACTTCACATCTCAACGTGAAATTGTCTGCTGCACTTTTCATTGTCCAAAAGCGAAACAAAATAGCATACTTGACGAGCGATCCGACTATACGGTAGTGACTGCTGTGACGGATTTTCACCACACTTCCCTCAGTTTCAAATTGCTTTAATTATATAAATTATAACATACTGATCAAGCCATGTCAATACTTGTGGTACAAGAAGCGAACAATATTACTACATTTGTTAAAAGCATACAATTCCTCACCCAATAAGCTGCTTATTGATTTAACATTTCTCCATAGAACACCTGATATATTGAGAAATACCTTTAGTATATAGTTTTTTTCAACAAGCTCGAGTACAAGCTTCTCCACCATTTCCTTCATTACTAAAAAGTGGCTAAATCACATCTGTTAAGGCTGGACGTTCAATACTTTTTAACTGGGAAGCTCTTATTAAAGCAACACCGCATATATTACGTTTTTTCAAAGCGAGCTAAAGAAAAACTCCCGGCAAGAACGCCAAGAGCATAGACTTGTGTTCAGTTATTCCGCAAAGGGTACACTGAATCAGACTGACAGAGATATTCTATCAGCCAGATACAGATTCGCCAATGCGAACATGATATAGTTTTTTGAAGCCTGTTTTCGCAGACCTCGGTATCGTGTTTTGCGATAGCCGAATAGTTTCTTTACAACTGCGGAAACGTGTTCAACCTTGCAACGGACAGACGACTTTTTATGTTCTGCTTTCTTAGCGGCATACTGACCGCTTCTGGATAACTTTTGAATTGTAGAAGGTTTCCTGCAAATGAGATATTTGATCTTCTTTCCTTTTTTATTGCGAATGATTGCCTCAGGACGTTTCTGCGCTCCGACATATCCACTGTCGCCGTGAACCGTATCTTCTTCACCGTGCATCAGACGACTTACGGCGGTCACATCGTGGCCATTTGCAGCTGTCGTATCGACATGATGAACCAGACCGCTTTCGCGGTCTACGCCGATATGTGCCTTGTATCCGAAGTGCCATGTGTTTCCTTTTTTCGCAGAATGTGCTTCCGGATCACGTTCCTTTTTCTGATTCTTTGTAGATGAGGGGGCTTCAATAAATGTGGAATCCACGATCGTTCCTCTTTTCAGGATTAAACCACGCTCAGTGATAAGGTTTACGATCTCATCAAAAATCTTTTTCTGCAAATTATGCTCTGTCAGAAGATTACTGAATCGTCCAATTGTATCCCCATCCGGCACTTCATCAGATGAGTTGATGCAGCAGAATGCTGAAAAGGCTCTGCTGTCAAGAACCTCATTCATCACCTTCATATCAGCAAGATCATAGAGATTCTGAAGGATGAATATTCTCAACATCAATTCCAAGGGGTAGGGTTTATTGCCGCGCTCTCCTTTGTAATAGAACGGCTTCACAAGTGCTATGATTACTGCCCACGGAATGATCTGATCCATCTTTTCCAGGAATTCTTTTTTGTTGGTTCTGGCTGCGCCAAATTCATCATTCATTTTCGCCAGTGTCATTTGTCTGTCCATATCCTTATTATACTACTTTTTGCGGCGTTTTGCAACTGTGCGGTGTTGCCCTAACTTATTCGATTTCAAAATCTTTTTCTTTTTCCAGTTCGTCAGGAACATATTCCAGTACATCTTCTATGCTGCAATCAAGGTAATCACAGATACGAGCAAGTACCGGAAGATCAACACGGGTTATCAGGTTTTTACAATAGCTGTTGAGCTGAGTAGCACTGACTCCGCAATTCTTTATGATCTTATATTTACTGATATTATGCTCTTTCCTGTACTGCTCCAACGTAATGACTATCCGTCCCATTAAATCACATCCTTCTGATGATATTATTATATAGTATCATCGAAAGATGTAAGAGTTCAGATATCTTTTAGCTGAATCTATTGGCAGCTAATTGAAGGTTTGATATAATTATAGTTGAATTTTAAAATATTATTATAGGAGTGTTTCTTATGAATACTAACAGTCTTTATCTTATATACCACGGACAGAATCGCTTCTTGCCAAGGCAGGCATACCTGAGAGTCCCTGTTAAGATACTCTCAGTCTCCAAAGGTACGCCTTTTCAGCCTGCATTGCTTCAATGGCAGGTTTGAGAACAGATGCACGGTGCAGTTGTGTGATACCAGTCTCGCCCTGCCTACAGCCTGCTCCGCTTCGCTTTCTATAAGGTACAGCTGTATCTCCCGCAGCAGAGTATCCTTGAACGTAATGAATGAGAAGTTGAACCCGTTACGCTCTATATGTCTTACAGCGAGAGTATTGATTCAACTATAATAAGTGAGATCGATAATGTTATATCTGGCAATTTTGTTATCAACAAGCCAAGTGAAGCGATTATGGAGAAAATCAAAGAGTATACTCCAAATCAGCTTCTTATCGGCTATGGCGGTGGACTTAAAGTGTTTGAAAAAGATATATGCAACATCATCAACATATTGAAGGTAATGCAGAAAACAGAAGAAGGTATTGAGTCAGGAAGAATATTCTTTTGATTGCTTGACTAACATCATGTAACATGATATAATCAAAAGTAAGCTATATCAGTTATTGTTAACTGACAATGCGAAACTAAAGAAAGGAGCAGCAGATAATGAATAAAGATAAGCGTATACTTCCAATAAGTGTACAAAGCTTTGAAAAACTGAGGGAAACAGGCTGTATCTATGTAGATAAGACAAAGCACGTTTATCGTCTTGTACATGATGTGGCACAGTTTTTCCTGAGCCGTCCGCGTCGTTTCGGAAAAAGTCTGCTCCTGTCCACAATACGTGCTTATTGGGAAGGAAAAAAGGAACTGTTTTCAGGGCTTGCTATCGAAAAACTGGAAGCTGATAATCCCGATGCATGGAAGCCTCATCCGGTGTTCTACTTTGATTTCAATGGAAGAAATTATAATAAGGAAAACGCTTTAGAGTCAGTTATTTCATCACATCTTGAAAGATGGGAAGAAGTATATGATCTCAATGGAAAAAATAAAAGTCTGGAAGATCGTTTCCAGACTCTGCTGACAACTGCCCATAAACAAACAGGTTTACGTTGCGTTATTCTTGTAGATGAATACGATAAACCTTTGCTTGATCTTATAGACGAACCCGAATTACAGGAACACAACAAGGCGGTCTTCAAAGGCTTTTTTAGTAACTTGAAAAGCTATGACAATGACATTCAATTTGTACTTATCACAGGTGTAACAAAATTTCATAAGATCAGCATATTCAGCGATCTTAATCAATTAAAGGATATCTCACTGAACGAAGAGTTTTCAGACATCTGCGGCATAACAGAATCTGAACTTAATGATATTTTTGCACCTGAGATCGCAGCTATTGCACTGAAGCATCATCTTACGGATGAAGAATGTTCATCAAAACTCAAAAAGCAGTATGACGGCTATCGTTTTCATCAGAACGGTGTAAATGTTTATAACCCCTATAGTTTGATAAACGCTTTCAGCGATAACGAGTTCGGTGCTTATTGGTTTGAATCTGGTACACCAACGTTCCTGATAAAGCAACTCAGGGATATGGATTTCGATGTCCGCAGATTTACGGATCACACCATATATGCAGATGCAAGCCTTATTAAAGATTACAGTGCGGAGAATCCCGATCCGATCCCCCTGTTATATCAATCAGGCTATTTAACAATAGCAGACTATGATCCTGAAAGTTACGAATATACTCTCGCTTTCCCTAATAATGAAGTAAAGTACGGTTTCTTACAGAATCTGATGCCGGAGTATGTATCAGACTGTGGTTCGAGTTCAGGACTTGATATCTTTACTTTTCGCCGATACATCAAAAAAGGCGACCTTGAAAGCATACGGAAGGTACTGACTGCACTTTTTGCACGAATTACCTATACTTCATCTGATACTACATTTGAACACTACTTCCAGACGGTAATATACCTTGTTTTCACACTTCTCGGACAGTTTACCGACTGCGAGATGCATACATTCTCAGGACGTATTGATTGTAGAGTTATGACCAAGGACTTCATTTACCTGTTTGAGTTCAAGCGTGACGAAAGTGCAGATAAGGCATTACAGCAGATAAATGATAAGAGCTATACTTTACCTTTTGCAGCAGACAGCAGAAAGCTGTATAAGATAGGTGTATCCTTTGATTCCGAAAAGAGGATTCTTGCTGAATGGAATGTCGAAGAATAACTCGTCTCAGAACAACAAAAAAGCCACCTGAAATATAGTGTATCTTACAGGTAGCTAACAAAAACGACGATTTGCGCCTATATACCGTTGTCAGGAAATATCGAAGAGATAACCTTATCCCTGTTGGGAGCATTCAAAATCACGTATTTACGCTATTTTATTCGGTTTGGGTTTATCTGAAACATGGTGAATTCCGGACGGTAACTAACACGTAACTAACGGGTAACTAACAAATACAATAACCGCTGAGTGCCAATCACTCAGCGGTTATTTTTATACCTATAACGTATAATATTCTTTATATTTATTAATTACGGCTTCCGAAAAAGCATATGCCTCTTTGTTGTAATTGCTATCTTTTTCCCATTCTTCGATATCATTATAAGTAACCATTCTGATGGTATATTCACCCAAAACGAAAGCTTTAGCTACTTTCGTAAATTCATCAAAGCTTGAAGTTATACCTCTTGCATCTATGTAATACCAAGTTCCGGCTTTATATAATTGGCAAAAGGCATGAAAGCCTTTATTGTAATTACCCTCAATAATATAGGGAGTATATTTAAGCACTTTTTTTAGAGATAATGCAAAATGATTGCATGATCCAGATAAAAGAGAAAACGCGGAATCATACGGGAAATTATCATCGTCTGGATAATCAAAAAAATCATTATATCTTATTTGGCTCAACGATTCTGTTATATTATCATCATGATAGAATCCTTTATGCCAGCCATATTGTTTAAATGATATCAAATCTTCTTTTTTAGTTATAACCATAATATGCACTCCTTATTGCTTAAAATAATTGTAGCATATTTCTTACACTTTCTCAATACATTTCTCAAAATAAACTGATATGATTTGAATGTACTAAAAAGGAGATGCCATGCAGATATTTCCTTTTATTTATATCTTATTAATAGCCTCCAACAGCTCCTGCACATTAACGTGCGTATAGACTTTTTCGGCGGTGGTCTTGTTTTAATGACCTAAAATGCGATTGATCTTAGCTTAATGAAAATGCACTCAAACAGGTCTAAGCCCGTTCAGCTTGTCGAGAATAATTGGCAGCTCCGCATCGATCTTGTCGTTATCGAGCTGACACGTTCCGGCATTGGCGTGACCGCCGCCGCCGTAGGAGAGACAAAGTTCGCCGATATTGAAATCGGAAGCTCTGTTGATGATAGATTTACCGATCATGACAGCGGTATTTTGTTTTTTGAATCCCCATGCAACGTGGACGGAAAGCTCGGTTTCAGGCCACATAGCGTAGACCATAAAGCGGTTGCCGGCGTAGATAGTCTCGGTATTTCGCAGGTCGATGACAGCGACCTTACCGACGATCCTTGTCAGTTCTTTAAGCTGCGCCTTAAACAGGTCCTGCTGTTCAAAGTAAAGTTCTACGCGTTCTTTAACGTCAGGGAGTTCAAGTACTTGCTGAATACTGTGGTTAACGCAGTAATCGATCAGCTCCATCATAAGTTGGTAATTGGAGATGCGGAAGTCGTGGAATCTGCCCAGACCTGTGCGGGCGTCCATAAGGAAGTTCATCAGAACCCAATCCTTTGGATCGAGGATCTCCTCCTTGGTGAAGTCGGCGCTGTCGCCCTTATCCACAGCAAGCATTATTTCTTCCGAGACATTTTTGAAAGTCTTTGCGCCGCCGTAGTAGTCGTACACAACGCGAGCAGCGGATTTTGCATCGCCGTCGATTATGTATTTACCGCGATACTCATCCTCTTTATTGCGGATAAGCTCGCTCTCATGGTGGTCAAATGCCAGACCCACGCGCTTATCAAAGGGCAGATTTGTGGTGATATCGTTATCGGAAAGCTCCACCTTGCCGTCCTGCACATCCTTCGGGTGGACAAATTTGATCTCGTCCACGAGATTCAGCTCACGCAGCAGCATAGCGCAAACCAGTCCGTCAAAATCACTTCTTGTAACCAGTCTTTTCATGTGAATCCTCCATATAATTATAATATTTTTGGCAAGATTTGGAGCAGCTCCAAATATATAATATATTATACCATAAATTAAGCGAATTGTCTACTGATTTTAGATAATTTGTGCATTTCTCTGAAAAATGTTTGGCAAGCGCTCGGAACAGCCATACTTAACGGCGATAATAAAAAGGAGATGTCAAATGGCATCTCCTTTTGGGTTTGATTATGAGATTGTATTATCCTTGTCTTGCTCATTATCTGAATTATGTTCATCAGAATTGTTGCGCAGTAATTCGCCAAACAATTGGGATGTTGATAAACCTAAATTTGAATAATCAGAAATGTTCCTTAGTGATTCTCTAAGCGATTCGCTTACTGATAGCCCTAAATTTGAATAATCAAAACTGTTTTTTAGTGATTCTTTAAGCGATTCACTTACTGATAGTCCTAAATTTGAATAATCAGAAATGTTCCTTAGTGATTCGCCAAACAATTGGGATGTTGATAAACCTAAATTTGAATAATCAAAACTGTTTCTTAGTGATTTGCTAAGCATTTCAGATAAAGAATAACCAATAGATGAAAGAACAATTTTTCTTTCTTCTTCTGTGTATATTTTGCTTTCAATATCTGTAATCGCCTGGGTTATTATTTTATCAGCTTTTTTTACTTCTCTACTTATAGTTTTAAAAGATTCTTCACTTAATGTATGGTGGTGCATGACATCATTTCTATAACCGCTAATATTTTTGATTGTTTCTTTGTTTATTCCTTTTATATCAGCAAATAAATTATTCCACAAAGAGCACTTACGATTATTAGAAATAATGGCAATAATTTCTTCTTTTGAAAGAGTTTTTAATTTTTCATCAGATAGTTCATTTTCCAAGATGATTTCGGGCGAAATATTTATGTATCTCTCATTAAATAGATAGATTATTATTTCGTTAAAAGTAAGCAGTTCAAGAGCAGTTTCTGTTATCTTTTCATCACTTAAACCATGTGTTTTTTCCTTTATACTATCTTGAATATCTTTTGGAATCGTCTTTTTTACCCAATCTACTCCAAATGCTTTTGTTATTATTAGATACATCAATTCTCTGAGATGCCGTTCAAATATACCCATAGGCTTCATAAGCCTACAGCAATAAGAAAGACTTGCTTCGTCATATGAACATATTATCAAAAAATCTTTTCGGTGTTCATTTTTAGATATTATATCTCTTATACTGCTTAACGCTTTTGCATCGCTTTCATTATTTATTATTTTAAGATATGCTTTTTCAACTTTTTCTGAAAGGTCATATTTAAAGGAATATGAACTTTTGTCGTCAAAAGTGTATGAAAAACTATCATTTGTAACATCTTTAAACACCTGATCTAACATCTCTTTTATTCTGCCTGTTAAATCAGTTTTGTTCTCGATCTTTTCTTTCCATTGAATTATAAAGGCAATTTCCATTATTTCCCCTCCGTCATATTTTAATGCATCTTATTTTATATTTTATCATATCCCACTGTAAACTTCAACTGTTTAAACTCACTTTTCTCGTTATAGAAAGATATACAAAAATAGACAAAACAGATTGGTTGTTATACCAAACAAACACAAAACCCCAACCTCTTTCCGCACCCACTTGATTTTATCCCCGTTTTAATGTAAAATATAAATAACAAAGTAATCAGAGGTGAGCGATATCAAAACAGTTGAAATATTCACAGACGGCGCGTGCAGCGGCAATCCCGGACCCGGAGGCTACGGAGTCGTACTGCGTTTCGGGACAATAGAGAAGGAGCTTTCGGGCGGCGACAGTGCCACGACCAACAATCGCATGGAGCTTCTTGGCGTAATAACGGGACTTTCCGCGTTGAAAGAGCCGTGCAAGGTCATACTCACTACTGACAGTAAGTACGTAGTGGACAGCGTAACGAAGGGCTGGGTTTACGGCTGGAAGAAGAAGGGCTGGATAAAGTCCGACAAGAAGCCTGCGCTCAACGTTGACCTTTGGGAACAGCTATTGCCGCTTCTGGAGAAGCACGACGTTACATTCAATTGGGTAAAGGGGCACGCAGGTCATCCTGAGAACGAGCGCTGTGACCGTCTTGCAGTTGAGCAGCGCGACCTTCATTCGCTGTAATGGATAATAGGGTCATATATGCCGATAATGCGGCAACGACGGCAGTCACGGAGGAAGTTCTCGGTGCTATGCTTCCATATTTCTGCGAGGAATATGGGAATCCGTCGAGCATATACAAGGCTGGGCGTGATGCGCGAAAAGCGGTTGAGGAAGCCCGTGAAAAGGTGGCGAAGGCTATCGGAGCCATCCCACATGAGATATACTTTACAAGCTGTGGCAGCGAGTCTGACAACTGGGCTGTAAAGGGTGCGGCAGAGCTTATGGCGGAGCAGGGAAAGCGGCACATAGTCACTTCTGCGATAGAGCATCATGCAGTGCTTCGGACTTGTAAATATCTTGAAAGCCGCGGCTTTAAGGTAACATATCTTCCTGTAGGAGCAGACGGCGCAGTCAGTGTAAATGACGCAGAAAAGGCTATCCGCGGCGATACCGCACTTGTTACCGTGATGTATGCAAATAACGAAACGGGAGTGATACAGCCTGTTTCGGAACTGGCGGAGATCTGCAAGGCGAAGGGAGTCCTTTTCCACACCGATGCTGTGCAGGCTGTGGGGCACGTAGAAATAGACGTTCATAGTCTGGGAGCAGATATGCTTTCTCTGTCGGGGCACAAGTTTCACGCACCGAAGGGTGTTGGAGCACTTTATGTGCGCAGCGGTATAAAGCTTCCGAATGTTATACACGGCGGAGGTCAGGAGCGCGGCAGACGCGCAGGAACCGAGAACGTGCCTGCAATAGTTGGACTTGGAGCAGCGATAGAAGCGGCTGTATGCGATATAAGCAGAAGGGAAGCGGCGATCTCAGCAGTAAGGGACAAGCTTGCGGAAGGACTTCTGGAGATACCTCACACAAGGCTCAACGGCAGCAGTGATAAGCGGCTTGCAGGGACTCTGAATATATCCTTTGAAGGGATCGACGGAGAAGCTTTAGCTCTCATGCTTGGCATGAAGGGGATATACGTATCCTCGGGTTCTGCCTGTACATCTGGGGAAACTGACCCTTCACACGTACTGCTTGCAATGGGGCTTGACGAGTTCACCGCAAAGAGTGCTATAAGGCTCTCAATAGGTGAGGACATTACCGAAGCCGACGCAGCGTACATGATCGGCACAATAAAGGCAGTAACAGAAAAGCTGCGCAGGAGTTCACCTGCGTGGGCGCGTATCATAAAAAACGATAATATTTAAAAGGGGCGTGTATTATGGGAATTTTTGACAGCTTTAAAGAAAATATCAAGGAAAAACTATTTAACCGCGAACCTAAGAACTATGAATTCATGACAGATGACGAGCGAGAGCTGCGCGAGTATGAAGCATATTATACTCCTCAGTCGGGAGTAGCAGACGGAACATATGCCGAGTTCGTAGTAAGCGACGTTATGAGTATTTCAGGCAAGGGAACGGTAGTTATCGGAACAGTAACAGGCGGAGTATTCAGTGTAGGCGATAAGATCACCATAGTGCGCGGACGCAATGACGAGATAGATACAGAGATACTTGGTATAGAGCAGTTCCGAAAGGTATGCGCATCGGTCAGTGAGGGAGCAAATGCAGCCTTGCTGCTCAAAGGTGTTGACAGAAAGCAGGTAGGCAGGAACGATATAATCAAGAGAGCGGATCGCATCACGGAAAAGCAGCACAGCAGCAATTCCGAAAGCTCGGAATAATAATGAAAAAAGCCCGAAAGCAGTTGATAAAGCTGCCTTCGGGCTGTTATTGTATTATTTGTCTGGCTGATCGTCGTCGTTCATTATTTTCTTATAGTTTTTTTCGGCTTCGGCTTCCTTTGCAGCCTTTTCAGCTTTACGCGCACCTGCGGTAGCAAGCTTTTTTCCACGCTTCATAAGAACGCACGCGAAAACTATAGCCGCAAGGATAAGACCTACAGCTATTACGAAAAAAGCGATCTTTTTGATATTTATATCCGTGACGGTGAACTCGATCTTTTCATTTTTAGCGTATTTCTCTCCTTCCGAGCCTGAGAAAACGCTTAGCTTGAAGCCCTTGAGCTTCTGGCGCTCTGAGTTTTCAACAGTATATCCGAAAGCGTCGTCACCGATAGTTTTAACAGTTTTTGGGATACTTACCTGTTTTAGCGCATCGCACACAAGGAAAGCGTCCTTGCCGATATTTTTGACTCCTTCGGGGAGAATGAGCCTGTTGAGCTTCATGCAGTACGCAAAAGCGTTATCGTCGATAGATTCAACAGTAGTAGGTATAGAGAGTGTTTCGATGCTCTGATCGAACATGAAAGCACCCATGCCGATATTTTTAAGACCTTCCTCCATATCAACGTCTTTGATAGCCGAACAATAGCTGAAAGCCTCGTCGCCGATATTGCTTACAGATGAAGGTATCCTGAGCTTAGTTATACTTGCGCAGGTCGAAAAAGCACCCGATCTGATATCCTGAACGGTATCAGGGATAGAAACGTCACCGACAATGGAAGTAGCAGCGCGGTAGATGCTGTTTTTATTTGCGTCCATGAGCATATCGCCCTCATAAACGAAGCTGCTGTTTGCAGATGTGTCGATCTCATCCAGCGAGAACCAGCTTCCCATAGCGTTGTCGCCGATATTATTAAGTGAAGCAGGGAGTCTGAACGAGTTTATCCTGCCGCACTGATAGAACGCATAATCACCGATAGAAGTGAGCGTATCGGGGAGAGTTACCTCAGAGAGCATATCGCAGAGTGCGAAGGAATAATCGGGAATTTCCGTGAGCGTATCGGGGATCTCGATACTTTCGAGAGCGCTGCAAGAGAAGAAGGCGTGATCGCCGAGGGAAGAAAGCTTTTTAGGGAGAGTAACTTTTTTCAGCGAAGTACAGCCGTAGAAAGCTGATGCACCTATGGAAGTGATAGAGTCGGGAAGCTCAATGTGAGATATTTCCGAGCAGCCTGCAAAAGCCTCATCACCGATAGCTGTGATAGCCGTACCGTTTCGGATAGAAGGGACTTTCTCGATAATAGTAGCCGAACATTTGATTATGGTATAAGTCTTGTCTTCGTTGAGTTCGTAGTAGAACGAGCCGTCGAAAAGCTCGTCACCTCCTGCGCCGGGGAGGTTATCTGCGAAAGCAGAAAACGGCATACAGCACGCGGAAATTATACCTGCCGCAAGAATGGCAGCAGATTTTCTGAGATCAATCTTCATTGTTGCCGTCCTCCTTATTTTTAGCATCAGCTGTATCCTGTTGTTTGCGGCGTTCAGCGGACTTAGCCTTTCTTTCGGCGAGTTCTTTTTCAGCCTTTTTCTTTTTGAGGTTCCTGCCTGTGAAAATACCGATAACAGCAAGAACAACAGCTGCGATGATACCGACGAGAACAGCGAGGAAGCGGCTGTCAACATTTTTGCCGAAAATGCTTATAGTATCTGTTATTACTGTGATGCCCGAGTCTTTTGCGAACTTGTAAGCGGTCGAATCCTTTGGCGCATAAAGCTTGAATCCGTCAACGATCAGGTCGGACTGTTCACCGTTGGCAGCAGTGGCATTGTCATTGTGATAGAATCCGAAAGCGCAGGTGCCGATAGTTTCGAGTGACTCAGGAACGCGGAGACTTTTCAGCTTCATACAGCTGTAGAAAGCATCAGAGCCTATTTCTGTGAGCTTATCGGACAGAGTAACAGAGCTGAGCTTAGGGCAGTCCTCAAAGGCGTATGACTTTATGACTTTGACATCAGGCAGCTCAACCTTTTCGAGGTTGATGGCTTTAGCGAAAGCAGACTGAGCGATCTCATTAACGCTTGCAGGTGCTTTGAAGCTTTTTCCCGACTTATTCTGAGGGTAAGCAACAAGAGTTGACTTATCCTTATTGTAAAGAACGCCGTCCTGCGAGCAGTAATTGCCGTCGCCATCACCGATATTGATTTCTTCGAGAGAAGGGCAGAATATGAACGGCTCGTCATCGTTCCATTCTTTCAGGCAGCCTGCTGCGGTGAATTTTTTCAGTGCATCGCAGTTGTAGAATATCTGAGAACCGATAGTTTCAGCGCCGCACAGCTCTACAGATTCGAGCATTTTGCAGCTATCGAAAGCGTTATTGCCGATAATTTTTACACTTGCGGGGATAGTTACTGATTTGAGCTTAGGGCAGTTATAGAACGCCATTTCTCTCAGTTCGGTGATAGTATCGGGGAGGATTATTTCAGCAGCATTGCAGTTGCTGAAGCAGGCAGGATATATTTTAGTGATAGTTTTGCCGTCGATAGTTTCGGGAATTTCTATCTTGTCTGCGGTAGATGAGCATAAAGTGAGAACAGTGCCCTCGCTTGTGACAGAGTACTCAAAGTCGCCCGATCTTGTTCTTTCCAGAGCGATAAGGTCTTGCTGTTCTGTGTACTGTTCTGGGGTCATGAAGGTAAAGCTGTTCTGATACTCGTAATCGGAATCGGAGTCATTGGCATACAAGCTTGCCGCAGAGACAGGTTTTCCGACGATAACGAAATTCTCATCAGCTTTGGTATTGCCTGTATCATCTATGTAGTAGCCGAAAGCGCAGTAGCCGATATTCTCGACAGAATCGGGGATAATAGCGACCTTGATGCCTGTATCCATAAAAGCGTACTGATCGATCGATTTAAGCGCCTCGGGGAAAGTTATATCGGTGAGAGCCTTACATCTTGCAAAAGCGCCGCCGCCGATGATTTCAAGAGTTGTCGGGAATTTTACATCGGTGAGCTTTTCGCAGCCTGAAAAAGCGTAGGTATCGATAATAGTCACTTTTGTACCGCTGAGGTCTATCTCGTTCAGCTGAGCAGTATCGCCAAGAGCAAAAACGTCTATTTTTTCGAGAGTTGACGGGAGCTTGACATTTTTGAGCTTAGTATTGTATATAGAAGCTGTTCCGAGAGTTTTTACACCTTCGGGAACAGATAAGCTGTCACCGCTCTTGCAGCAAGGGTAGTGGACGAGCTTGTCCTTTGACTTTGTGTAGAGAATACCGTCCTCAGCGCAGTAATCGGCGCAGCCGTCAGCGACCTTTATCTCTTTGAGCTTAGTGCAATACATAAAGGGGTTGCGGTCTGAGATATAGTTTATCGATGCAGGGAGCGTTATGGAAGTATACGGAATACTTTCGTGGTCATCGCCGAAAGCGTTAGCGCCGAGTTCAGTAACAGTGATCCCGTCAATGGTATCGGGGATAACGAGAGCCTCATCGGAGCTTTTGCAGTCCTCAATGCAGATATTGCCGTCATGGGTGAGCGAATAGGTAAAATCGCCGCTCTGGGTAAGGGTATCGGCGGAAACTGTTTCTTCTGTAGTATCTTCTGCGAAAACGCAGACAGGTGAAACTGTGCAGGCTGAGACTATAAGCAGACTTGCAGCCATTGCAGTTATCTTTTTACGGTCAAACATAATAAAACCCTCTCAAATTTTATTCATTAATTCTCCTACATTATAGCACAATAGGCGTAATATTGCAATGAATTTCACGCAGTTTTCGTATTTCGTGCGGTTTTTTCAGATTTCGTCCACATAGCCGCCGAGGGAGTCAGCAAGGAGAGATTTCAGCGTATCTAAGGAGAAAAACGGCTCTGTGGAGAAGCGTTCGAGCAGCTCTGCCATGTTCTCCTCGCAGTATTCAGTCTCTTTTGAATAATTTTTTGCGATATCGGCGCAGTTGTTGAACGAGCAGCCGTCCGACTCAGCGTTTTTGCAGCGGAAAAGCCAGCTTATAACGATAACGCTTACCGCTGCGAACTTTGCATATCCCAGTACCTCGCCGTCGTAAACGCTTTTCATGAGGTAGCGGAACACTATGTAAAGGGCGATCCTGCGCAGATATTTCTCATGCTCGGGGCAGCTTTCGGCAGCGCAGTCAAGGCTTGCTGCACATTTATTTATATATGGCTGCCATTTATCGTCGATAGGTTCGAGTTCTGAAAGGCAGTTGAAAACTGCTTGCAGAGCTGATCTTGTGTCGGAGCAGGTGAGCTGTTCACTCACAGGCATATCGATGAATTGCTGAGTGTCGTCGGCGATGTCAAGCATAGTGGAAAGAGCATCACACAGGGGGATATTCTCATTATTCAGCACTGCTAAAATATCCTCACGGGCGTTCAGCAGCAGCGAAAACAGCTCCTCATCGTAATCGCACGAAGCCTCCTCGTCGGGGACTTCTCTTTCGCAGAGCACGAAGGGGCGCGAGAGGATAAGGGCAGCCGCAGCCTCGCAGCAAAGTCCTGCACCGCCCTCCTTGACGCTGCCGAACCACTCGAAATATCGTGGGTGATCCGAGCAGATACGGCAGAGATTTTCCTCGCCGAGCTCAGTGTAGATGTCGCATAGACCGTGTTTATTCAGGAAAGGGCAGCGTTCATCGTCGGTAAGGACGAAACAGCCGTCGCTGATATTTTTTCGCAGTCTTTCGCCGAATTCGCCGCCTATACTGTTGTAAAAAGCAGCGGTTTTGGGGTCAATATCGATTTCCCAGCCTTTGCAGCAGCTATCGCGGCAGTCGCCTGCGATACAGTGGAAATCGAGACAGTAGTCAGGGGTTCTGTATATCATGGTGTACCTCCTGTTTATGGCAAGAATAAAGGGACTGAAGCAGTCCCTTATAGTTTGTCGAAAAAGTCCTTATACCAATGAATGGGATTCCAAAGGGACTGTGTTCCTTTGGCAGAGTCCAGAGGCAGCGCCTCTGGTGGGGTGTGGGGCAAGCTTAACAAGCCCGTCCCCTTTGTCGCTGCGCGACATCTCCCCACACTGTGGGGAGTAACCCCACAAATAGCCTCAAAGCGCTTCGCAAAGGGTGAATTAAAAAACAGTCCAGTGGACTGTTTTTTAAGAGGGAACGCCTTGCAAGTGAAGGCGTTCCCTTAAAAAATGGGGTTTATTGACAAGCTGAAAGGGACTGAAACAGTCCCTTAGTCTTTCAAAAAAATTCCTTGATCTATGAAAGGGATTCCAAAGGGACTGTGTTCCTTTGGCAGACCCTCTGGTGGGGTGTGGGGCAAAGTTCCACAAATAGCCTCAGGCGTTCCCTTAAAAAATCAGTCTCCTGCACGTTGAGCGTTATTCAAGCTGTGTTTTATCAGTTCAGCTCTGTTGAATTCGTCAGGAGTTACGAAAGTCGGAACTATCTCGCGCAGAGCGTCAACAACGATATCGCTGAGATTATCTGCGGCAGCGTTGCGGAGTTTTCTGAGCTTTCTTATAAACTCCTTTCCGTCGAATGTAAGCTGTTTACCGATAAAAATAAGGTCATTAGGTGTCTTGGTCAGACCCTCCTCGTCCATGAGCAGCTCTTCGCGGAGCTTTTCGCCGGGTCTCAGACCTGTAAACTTGATCTCAACGTCTTTGTACGGGACTTTTCCGTACATACGAATGAGGTTTTCAGCGAGCTTGACGATGTGGACGGGCTTGCCCATATCGAGTACGAATATTTCGCCGCCGTGAGCCATAGAAGCTGCTTCAAGGACAAGGCTTACGGCTTCGGGGATAGTCATGAAGTAGCGTATAACATCGGGGTGAGTAACGGTAACAGGCTTGCCCTGCTCTATCTGTCGCCTGAAAAGAGGGATAACAGAGCCGTTTGAACCGAGAACATTTCCGAAACGTGTAGTAACGAAGTCGGTGTAGCAGTCGGGCTGCTGGGAGAGATACTGGATTATCATTTCGCAGCAGCGCTTTGAAGCGCCCATAACGTTGGTAGGATTTACCGCCTTGTCGGTGGATATCATAACGAATCTTCTTACCTTGTGGAACTGGGCTAAAGTAGCCACATTGAACGTACCGATAACGTTGTTTTTGATAGCCTCCATGGGAGAATTTTCCATGAGCGGAACGTGCTTATGAGCAGCAGCGTGGAAAACGATATCGGGCTTGTACTTATCGAAGATAGCGTTCATTCGGTAGTAGTCTCTTACCGAAGCGATGAGCACGGTAAGGTTAAGGCTATCGCCGTATTCCATGAGGAGTTCCTGCTGGATATCGTAAGCGTTATTTTCGTAGATATCGACGATAATGATGCGCTGAGGGCTGTATTTAGCGATCTGACGGACAAGCTCAGAGCCGATAGAACCGCCGCCGCCCGTTACCATGCATACCTTGCTATAGATGAAACGGCGTATTTCCGCGTTATCGAACTTTACGGGAGCACGTCCGAGAAGGTCTTCTATTTTGATATCATGCATCTGCGAGAGCAGTGGAGTTTTTCCGTTATCGAAAATGAGATTTCCGATGAAAGGAACGACCTTGACATTAAGACCTGTTCCCGAGCATATATCAAGGATACGCTTACGTTCGTCCTCAAGGCAGGAGGGGATAGCGAAGATGATCTGCTCGATGTGCTGCTGATCGACGAATTTAATTATCTCGTGAGTAGAGCCGACAACAGTAACGCCGTTTATTTCCGTACCGATCTTGCTTCTGTCGTCATCGATTATGCAGACAGGTTCATATCCGGCAGCGATTTTTTCCTGATCTCCGATATATTTTTTTGAGTTGGCGATCTCTGTGAGGATCATGCGGCAGGTCTGACCGCCTCCGACTATCATAGTGCGTTTGCTGCCATTTACAGGAGTTATCGCGTTGAAAGTGACGAAGGTCTGTTTGAACAGAACTCTGAACAGGCAAACGCCGATGAGGGTAATAAAGGCGTGGAGGAGCAAAAAGCGAAGATTCAGGGATTTTCTGATGATATAGTTGAAAGTTCCCGCAAAGAAAAAACCGCTCAGCACACCATACACACATGACAAGTAATCACGCTTGTTGAAGAATCTCCACAGCTTGTTGTAAGCGCCGAAGATCAACAGACATCCGCAGCAGGTGACCGAGCCGACCACAAAGCAGATAAGCAGATCGGAATGGGAAATATCCCTGCCTCTGAATGACAGTATAAGATTGGTGAAAAGCGAAGCGGCTATAACTATAAAAGCATCTGCAAAGCCGAGAATGACTCTGCGGAAGCTGAATTTTTCCAATGTTTTTTTCATATTTGCCCCCAATATCGGCAGAAATATCATATGCCGACCAGAAATAAAAATTAAACCAGTGAATATTTGTTGAAACTTATTGTACCCTTATTTCGAGCAGTTCATTTGATGCAGCGAGCAATTCAGGGTCACAGTCCTCAGCGATGATGTCCCAGTTCGGGCATCTTGCATCGGTATTATGTGCATCACTTCCGAAGATGATCCTGCAATTATTCTCCGTGAGCTGTGTAAGCAGCTTTTTTTCACGAGGAACGAGGAAAGCGTCGTTATTGAATTGGAAGATAGCGTCTGTTTTGAGAATACGCTCGAAATTTTCGGGAGTATAGTACTGAAGGTACCTATGGATATGAGCGAGGATGATTTTAAGTCCGTAGTCAGAAGCAAGAGCATTGATCTCATCTGAGATCCAGTCCTCATAATCACGGAAAGGAAGTTCGAGGAGTATCATACCCGTATCCTCAATAGCGAGCTGTTCGATACCGTGAATTTTTGATATACCGTGCTCGATAGCGACTTCCGCGCCGAGCATAATATTTTTTACAGCTGCGAGCTCGATTATGCTGTCATAGGCATCTTCGCGCCGCAGCAGATATTCAATTAAAGATCTTTCTTCGTGCGCATAGAAATGCGGAGTAGCAATGATCCTTTCAACGCCCTGTTCTTTCATGATATCTATCATATCGAGGGCAGTTTCCACATCCTGCGCACCGTCGTCCATACCCGGGAGGATATGGCAATGGTAATCAGTAAGCATATTTATTGTCTTCCTTTTTTTCTACAATTTATACATTGATGTAAAAGCATATATTTGTCTGTGCTTTTGTTATAACATTTTAGATAAGGCTGCAACTATTTCTTATTATCTGTACAGCGATACCGTTATAATTATATAACAGTAAATATAGTTTTGTCAATAGATTACAAAAAGTTAATATATTATAATTGTATAGCGATACGGGAGTTTGTATATAAAAAATGGCAGCTGCATTTTGCGGCTGCCGTATGAGGAAAGATAATATCCGCCCTTAGCCTTTAGGCAGCGTGACGCTGCACCCTTTCCACGTTGACACTCGTAAACTCGTTCACTCTGTACAAAATCGCTGATCTGCTTTCGCTTACAGCACGTTTTTAGCCTGTAGGGGCGGATATTATCAGCCAGTCAGCCCTTAGCCCTTAGCTATGTAGGGGCGACGTTCCGTCGCCCGTGTTATACGTAATAATTAACATGAATCGAATTGTAGGGGCGCACACTGTGCGCCCGTTGGCTATATGACACGTA
>Ga0256405_10002874_pt1 | contig 37464 bp, 28 predicted proteins | sample RumenRJG_02DNA_FD_189096 | JGI IMG/M metagenome (GOLD analysis project Ga0256405, IMG submission 189096) | Bovine rumen microbial communities from Lethbridge, Alberta, Canada - RJG_02 | ecosystem: Host-associated > Mammals > Digestive system > Stomach > Rumen | place: Canada: Alberta...
GAGATGAGGAAAAGGCGTCCGTGACAATGTCAGTTTCACATGGAAAGCCGTATGCGGGAAAACTGCACGTACGGTTTGACGAGGGGGCGGGCGTACCCGGCGAGGGGCGCTCTGCTCTACTCTACTAAAATTGATACAGTAGCCGGGAGCCGGCAGGGTCCTTCCATATAAGCTTTACTGTATATGCTTGACTGTTGGCTCCGCGACTGCGCTGGCGAGACGCCGGCTTTCCCAGTTAGAGTCGGTTAGTGTCGGATTGGCGTCGGTTAGGGGCAGATAGAGTCGAGAAGGGCCGAATTGAAAGACAAACCAAACGATCTTGAAGTGGAGTGCCAATTAGGGCACAGAATATGGTAAAATATCCCGCATGAAGGCGAAGACATTCATAGATCAAGTCGAGGTTCTCGTCAGGTCGGGGAAGGGCGGCGACGGTGCGATGTCGTTCAGGCGCGAGGCGCTCGTGGAGTTTGGCGGGCCTGACGGCGGCGACGGCGGGCGCGGCGGCGATGTCGTCTTCAAGGCGTCCGACCACGTGAATTCGCTTCTGTCGCTATTCTACGATCCCAAGTGCTTCGCGCAGGACGGCGGTGCCGGCCAGGGGCAGAAGATGTTCGGCAAGCGCGGCAAAGACCTCGTCGTGCCCGTTCCGCTCGGCACCGAGGTCTACGACGTCGACTCCGGGCTTCTTGTCGCCGACATAACGGAACCCGGGCAGACCGCTATTGTCGCCAAGGGCGGCGCGGGTGGCTTCGGGAACGTCCACTTCAAGTCGTCCGTGAACCAGGCCCCGACCGAGCACACTCCCGGCGGAGCCGCAGAGGAGCGCCGGCTCAGGCTCGAGCTCAAGACTATCGCCGATGTCGGGCTTCTCGGCTTCCCGAACGCCGGCAAGTCGTCGCTTCTTTCGGCGCTTTCCGCTGCGACCCCGAAGATCGCGAGCTATCCTTTCACGACCCTGAACCCGATTGTCGGCACGGTCGTCTACCACGACTACGCGAAGATCCGCATAGCGGACGTGCCCGGGATAATCGAGGGCGCAGCGAAGGGCGTCGGGCTTGGGCTTGCGTTTTTGAAGCACCTCGAGCGCTCGCGCGTCCTCGTCTACGTCATCGACATGGCCGGAGTCGACGGACGCGAGCCGTGGCGCGACTACGAGGTGTTGCGTCGCGAGATCGACGAGTATTCTGTGGAGCTTGCGGAGTGTCCGTCCGTCGTCGTCGCCAACAAGCTTGACCTCGAAGGCGCGAAGGAAAATCTTGAGCGCTTCGTCAAGGAAACAGGCGTAAATCCGATCTGCGTCTCGTGCGAGACGCGCGACGGGCTCGACGCCCTCAAGGACGAGCTTAGGCGCATTGTGAACCCGGTCGTGAAGTTCCACCATACCCACGACGTCGCGCCCGACATAAAGGACATGCCCGACACGACAGGCGACGAGATACCGGCCGAGGCATTGAAGTTTGCGACATTCCTCAAGTTCGAGGACCCGAAGGCGAAGAGCCATCCATCGAGGGGAAATATCCATTGAGAAAGGACAACGGAAAAATGAACCAAATCGCGAGAGCCGTGTCGGCGGCTCTTATGCTGTGCGCGGCGGGATGCATCTCGTCGACGCCTGACTTCAGGCAGGTAGTATCCGAGGCGAAAGCGTCGGTTGCGCCTTCAGTCGTCTTCATCCGCGTGATCTACAACGACACCGAGTCGGGCCGCAACCGCAAGGGCGTGGCGTCTGGTTCGGGCGTGATCGTCTCTAAGGAAGGCGAAGTGCTGACAAACCACCATGTCGTCGACAAGACGAGCGAGATCCGCTGCCAGCTCGCCGACGGCCGTTCGTTTTCGGCGAAGGTGCTCGGCAAGGACAAGGACCTCGACATCGCGCTCCTTAAGCTCGACATGCCCGAGGGGACGGACATCCCGGTCGCGTCGCTTTCGCCGCGCCGTCTTGAGGTCGGCGAGGTCGTGCTCGCGATGGGCGCGCCGTGGGGGCTCGCGCGCTCTGTTTCGATGGGAATTGTTTCGTGCAACGACCGCTTCCTCGAGGACTGCGGCGACTACACGCTCTGGTACCAGACAGACGCGGCGATCTCGCCCGGCAACTCGGGCGGGCCTCTCGTCGACACAGACGGTCTCGTCGTGGGACTCAATGCGCGCGGCAACCTCTTTGGAGACCAGGCATTCACGATCCCGTCCGAGACGATCCTCGAGATTCTCCCCGACCTCAGGAAGTACGGCGAGGCGCACTGGGCGTGGTTCGGTTTCAAGCTCCAGCCGCTCGAGGACTTCAAGCGCAACATCCGCTTCGACGCGAAGGATGGCGCTCTCGTAGCCGACGTGGAGCCGGGTTCGCCTGCGGAGAAGGCGGGACTCCAGTCGAACGACCTGCTCGTCTCGGTCGACGGCGAGAAGACGACGGCGCGGTTCTGGGAGGACATTCCAGCGATCGAGCGCCATCTTGGGCGCAGGGAGTTCGAGAAGCCCTGCAAGTTCAAGGTCGTGCGCGACGGGAAGGACGTCGAAATCGCCGTTGCGCCCACCGAGAAGGGCAAGGTTGAAGGCGAGGAGTTCGCGTGCGAACGATGGGGCCTCACGGCGAAGGAGATCAACCGCTTCTACAACCCCGACCTCATCTTCTTCGCGCCCGAGGGCGGCGTATATGTCTCGGGGCTCGCGTGGGACGGCAACGCCGATTCGTGCGGTTTCCGCGACGGCGACATAATCGTCTCGATCGGCGGCAAGCCGGTCAAGACCGTCGCTGAAGTGAAGGCCGTCTACGAGGATTCCATTGCGAAGCTCGAGGAGAAGACGCGACTGCCGTTCGTCGTCATGAGGAGAGGCCGCCGCACGACGCTTGTCCTCGACTACACTGAAGACACAGAAGAGGAGGACTGACACATGCTTTCCGTAATAGCCGCGTCGCTGCTCGCCGCAGCAGTTCCGACAGACAAGCTTTCCTCCGTCGCTCTCGCCGCCTACTGGTACAAGAAGGACGAGCGCGGGAGGGGCGACGAAATCTCCGAGCTCGCGAAGCCGAAGCGCTTCCCCGCGTTCGCGATCTCGGAGGACGAGTTTCTCATCGCCGATCCGCTCGTAAGGGCGAAGCACCTCGACCGCATCGAGCTCTGGTTCAGGGGCGACAAGGTGCCTGCGACCGAGGTCGCGCGCATCGAAGGGCAGGACGCCGTCGTGCTGAAGGCGGGGCGTCCCCTCAAGGGCGTGAGGGCGCTCGAGTTCAGGAAGGGCGATCCCGTCGAGAAACTCGTCTGGAAATGGAGCGGAGACACGCTTGCCGTTTCGGCCTCCGGCGTCGGGACGAACGATTCCGTGGCCGTCGTGGCCTCCACCGGGCGCGTGTTCAGAAAGGGCGTCTCGAACGCCCTCTACGTCGACAAGGACCGCAATCCCGTGTGGCTCGACTTCGGTTCGCGATTCGAGATGCCGGACGGCAAGTTCGACTATGTTACGCCGACGGAGTGGACTCGGCTCCCCGCAGACGAATACGAAAAGTCGGCGAAACGCATGGAAGACCGCCTCGCGGCTGCGACGCTCGGCGTCGTGATCCACCTCAATCCCATAGACAAGGAGAATGCCTCGCGCCGCTATTCGCGCTACGACGACGACGCGGGGTCGAACGAGATCGACGCGCTTGGTTTTGCGGTCGATGGACGCGTTGTCGTGCCGTCCGATCTCAACGGCGAGAAGATATCCCGTCTCGGCAAGGTGGAAGCGACGTTCCCCGACGGGTCGAAGACGAATCTCGTGTTCGCCGGCGCGCTCGCCGAGTGGAACGCGATGGTGTTCGACATCCCTGACGACTTCAAGGGCAGGGTCTCCCCGCTTTCGTCTGCAAAGGCCGCAGCGGAGGATTTCGACAACCGCATCGCGTGGATCATGACCGCCGAGAACGAGAACGGCCGGATCGTAACTACCGCGACGCGCCGCCGGTTCGCCGGCGTTAAGTTCGTGCGCGGGGCGGGTTTTGTCCCGAGCGTCGGGGAATGGCGTCCGGACAGGGATTACGACGACGACATGCCGACGGGTCTCACGAAGGCGTTTGTCCTTGACGATGACGGCGGCATCGCTGTGTTCTCGCTCGCGCGCAGGTTCTCGGCGCGCCGCTGGTCGCGGCACGACGTGGAGCCGGTGACGGCGGCCGATCTTGCGCGCTTCGTCGCGGGCGAATGCTTCAACCCGGAGTTCATGCCCCGCAAGGAGGAGGAGCGCAACCGCTTTGTCTGGCTTGGCACGGAGGCGGTCCGCCTGACCGACGCCCTCGCGCGCGAAAAGAAGGCGCAGAGCTTCATAAAGGAATATTCGAGGCCGCCCTACGTGACGGAGGTGTATCCCGGCTCCCCCGCGGCGAAGGCGGGTCTCAAGGCCGGCGACATTCTGCTCGCTGTCAGGCGCGGAAGCGAGAAGGAGCGTCCTCTCGAGGCGGACTACGACTATTCGTATTCGTCGTCCACCCCGTGGCCGGATGTCGAGAACTCTCTCAACACGCTTATGACCGAATTCGGCGTGGGAGCGAAGGTGACGATCGTGTACGCGCGAGACGGCAGGCGCTGCGAGGCGCCGGTCGTCCTCGAGTCCGCGCCCGTCCACTACAAGAACGCGCCGAAGGCCCGCAACCGCACGCTCGGCCTCTCGGTCCGCGACATGACGTTCGAGGTGCGCCGGTTCTTCAAGTTCGACGAAAAGGCGCCTGGCATCGTCATCGCCAAGGTGAAGCCGGGCTCGCCCGCGGACGTGGCCGGTCTCGGCGAATACGAGCTCGTCACCGAAGTCAACGGCGAGAAGGTGACGGGCGCGAAGGACTTCGCGGCGAAGGTCAAGGGCAAAAAGGATCTCGTCTTCGCGGTGCGCCGCCTTTCGCAGACGCGCATGGTCAAGATACACGTCGAGCCGGATGACGACGCGGCGAAGGACAAGGGGGAAAAGTCAAAATGAAGAAGTGGAACGTTGCGGCCGTTAGGGCCGCGAAGGGAAAGACGAAACTCGGCTGCTGCACGGCGTACGACACGTGTTTCGCGCGTCTGGCGGACGAGGCGGGGGTGCCGATCATCCTCGTCGGCGACTCGCTGGGGATGAACTGCCTCGGATACGAGACGACTCTTCCCGTGAATATGTCCGACACGCTTGCCGCGGTTGCGGCTGTCGCGCGCGGCGCCAAGGATGCGATGGTCGTAGGCGACATGCCGTTCGGCTCCTACCAGTGCGGGGACGACGAGGCGGTGAAGAACGCCGTCGCGATCATAAAGGCCGGCGCGGACGCTGTGAAGCTCGAGGGCGGAGCGTCGGTGTGCGGGCTCATCCGCCGGCTCTCGACGGCGGGCATCCCCGTTCTCGCCCATGTCGGCATGATGCCGACGTTCGTCAACGAGTACGGCGGCTTCAGGAAGCAGGGCAAGACGCGCGAGGCGGCGGAGAAGGTGCTTGCGGACGCGAAGGCCGTCGAGGAGGCGGGCGCGTTTGCGGTGACGCTCGAGTGCATCCCGTCCGAGCTCGCGGCCGAGATCACGGCGGCGCTCAAGATCGTCACGGTTGGAATCGGCGCGGGACCTGTGTGCGACGCGCAGTGGCTTGTTATGCACGACCTTCTCGGGCTCAACGAGAAGGTGCCGTCGTTCGTGAAGAAGTACGCCGACCTCGCGACGACCGTGCGCGGCGCATTTGCCGCGTATGTGAAGGAAGTCGCGGACGGGAAGTTCCCGAATTGAGTTGTGCGTCCCCCTTGTGGGGGAGGTGGTTTTTTGGTACAATTATGGTGTCATAAGCGCAGGGCGTGTGTCTTGTGTGCGTGATTAATTGGGTGTCGTCGCGGGCAAAGTCTGCACACATCATACGAAACGGAGGGACAATAAAAATGAGTAAACTGTTAAAACTGGCCATCGCCTTCTCGCTGCCGCTCGCGGCGATGGCGGTAACAACCACGGGCTACGAAGACTTCGGCAATACCGCCGGCGTCGTTCTGTGGCGAGGTGAAGGCACGACGTTCCACAATGATAAGGTCATTGATGTAGCCGAAGATGGAACGCCCGGCGAAGTGTATAACATGGACGCTAATAATGACGCAACTTCTTGGCAACGGTTCAGTGATGGCCAAACCGCTTATGCAAATCCAGGAAGGCTCCTCGTTTATGATGAGGCCGGATATGCAGCCAGCTCTGATGCGCAGTTTGGCTATTTTACGTTTGGTGGCTTGTGGGTAAAGGCGCTTGCTGCGGAAAATACACCGTATGCCCTTACTGGCTACGGTTATTTGCGCTTGACTTATTTTGGAGCAGTTGGTTATACCACCTACTTCAAGATTGAAAAGTCCTTCACCGTTGATCGTGATAAAGCGGCCTCGTTCAGAGGTACGGCAAATGTTGAAATATCGGAAGGTGCGACATTCACCGTACATAAGGCGGCTGCACAGACAGTGTCGGTCCCGAGCGGTGCCAACTTGGTATTGTCTGGTAGCGGTACATTGGCAGTGTCGACACTTTCTGTTGATGGCACGCTTGACCTCTCGGCGGAGACCCGTCCTACCATTGATGGCAATGTGGTCCTGAATGGCACGATAGCACTTCCTGCAAATACGGAAGTTTCAGCTGAATCGCCTTTCCAGGTTTGCACTGGCACGCTTTCTGGGCTTGTCAACGTGCTTGTCAAGATTGGAGACGCAGAAGCGGTTGAAAAGAGCTTCACTGCCGAGAATGGCGCAATCACTTCGTTTGGCGATCCGATTTATGAATTCAGCGATAACTTCCCCACGGTTGTTCCCGCTGGTCAGACCTATACCTTCATCGGCGGCGAGACAGCAGAGACAGCCGTCACGGTTCCTAACACTGTCACTGTCAAAGGCATACTCAAGACCTCGGGCTTTATAACCGTTCCGTATTTCGCTGGGACGAACGGCGCGAAGCTTGATGTCATTGACGGAACCACTACTCTTATTTGTGGAAATAAAGCCCTTGCCGGCGATGTCGTGGTTGAGGCAGGTGCGACGCTTGTAAACGGTAATACTGACGCAGTGGATTGGACTGATATATTCATCGCCAACATCTATGGCACTCTCAGCATGGGTGCGACTCGTTGGTCGCTCGGCTCCAATAGCACGCTCAACTTCCACGAGGGTTGCACGGTGACAGGTTCGGGTCAGCAGTCCAATGGTACGTTCGACTGGATTGAGAATGCAACGGCGACATTGAATGTTGATGGTGATGTCAATCTTGCGGCTCCGATACGTATTCGTGGTGGTGCTAAGGTCAACTTCAATGTGGATACTACTGACCAAAAAGGCTTGACGCTTGCGGCCACTATTGGCTCTGGTGCGATTGTTAAGAAGGGAGCTGGTCTCCTCAAGTTCACGACCAATCCGCCTTATGCTATCACAGTCGAGAATGGTGCGTTCACGTTTGGCGTCGACGCGACTCCGACCATCACCTACTCTGCGAAGCCTGGTGCTGGCACTACCATGAGCATGTGGTATGCGACGCAGGCTACTTGGAAGGGCACGGTTGTGATTGGAGATTTGAACGCTCCTGCAGCCCTCCCGCTCAACGCCTACGGCAATGAGAATTCCAAGATTGTGCTCACAGGTACGACAGGCAACTGCTACCTGAATGGCACCACTACCGTTGCGGCCGAACTCGTGGTCGGCACGAATGCAACTAACGTTGTCGAGTTCAACAATGGCAACTCCGACCAAGTTGGTACATTCAATAAGGTCTCCGGTCCTGGCACTTTGAAGCTCACGGGATGGACTGGTTGCAGAGCGGCCACGTATGTTGTTAATACGTCTTCCGAATTCACCGGCACGCTCGCCATCAATAATGCCATTACGCGTGATGGTGGCGGCACATTCACTATCCGTATCGGCAACATCGCGACGACTGGCGCGACGACTGCTGGAAGCAAGGTCCTCAACCTCACTCAGACGGCGGTTGACAATGCTACTGGAACGGTTGTCTACGACACGGCCAATTCCACGGTCAATGACGTAGCGACCCCGCTTGCGGTTACGGCGCAGGGCGTCTATGTCGCGGCGGCATCGTCATCGATTGGCGGTGTTGTGGCGTACTACAGAGGCGTTCAGACAGCTTTCACTACTGTCAACGCCAATGGTTCGGCCGGAGACTCGGTTACGATACTTGACGGCAACGACTACGGTACAGTTGAGGGATTTGAGTACAATTCCGAGACCAAGACCTATACAATGCTTCAGATGGTTGCGCAGTTCACGAGCGGTATGATGACGCACAAGTACATTACCATTGCGGGCGCATGCACTGAAGCTGCAAAGCTTGATCCTGTCCCGACGGTTGTCCTTCTCGTCGCTCTTGGCGAACAGACTGTTCCGTACGGCTGGACGTACAATACGCCTGAAGTATCCGAAACGACTTACGGCACTCTGACATACATCCCACGTGTGGCGCAGATTGTCAACGGCGACGCATACGTCTCGCTGGCAGATGCTGTCGCGGCGGCGGGATCTGGCGCGACAGTCGAATTGCTTGACAGCATCGCACTTGCTGAATCGGTTGAGATTGCTGCGGGCAAGAACGTCACAATCGACTTGAACGGCAAGACTATTACCGGGCCTGCCGGCGGCTATGCGTTCTCGAACGCGGGCGAGGTTACGATTGAAAACGGAACCATCACTGGTGCGAGCGGCGTTGCAGCAAACACGGCCGATGGCGCGTCCATTGCCGTATCCAGCGGTAGCTACACCGCGACTGGCGATCTCTTCGCCAACGTCGAGGGTGCGACAATCGCCGTCAGCGGCGGCACGTTCAACCAGTCCGTGGCAGACGAGTATCTTGCCGAGGGCTATGAAGTCACGGACAACGGTAACGGCACATACGGCGTCCGCGAGGACAAGGGCTGGATCTATGCGGCGCCGGGGTACTGGAACTACACCGGTGCGTGGACTGGCGTGACGCCCGACGATGACGATCAGAAGGTCACCATCGAGTCCGGCGCGGCCTATACCGCGAGCAATGCGTCCGACGGTCAGCTGGTCACGGTTGAAATGACCGCCAGCTTCGCCGATGTGAACGAGGACGAACCCGACGCGACACTTGCAAACGCCAAGGGAGCGCTCAGGCTCGGCAAGGGTGAGACGGACGGCACATACACGTTCCAGCTCCTCACTTCCGAGAACTCGACTCCGGCGTGGAAAGATGCGGCAGGCTTCGATCCTTCGAAGGAGACGGACTACACCTTCGTATTCGTGTTCGATCTCACGAACAAGACATATACGGCAGGTGTCGTAGTCGGATCAACGACGAATGCGCTCTCCATCGGCGAAAGCATCACGGCGATCCCGTTTGCCTACCAGGGCGATGTCACCCCGGTTCAGACGATCGACTTCGTCGGTTCCGGTACGGTGTCCTCCATCGAGGGCAGCTACGAAGATGCCCCGGTGCCGGAAGGATTCGTTGAGGACGAAGAGGTAACGCTCAAAGGCGGCAAGGCGACGCTTACCGAGGCTCAGGCCGAGTGGCTCAACGCCTGCGGAGACAAGGCGGCTGTCAATGCGAAGATCGCCACGATGACGGCTGATGCGTTCAACAACGCCTACCTCCTCAACCTCGACGTTACCGCCCCCAACAGCGGCTACACGTTTGCCGTGAAGGGCATTGTCGTCGGTGAGGGCAAGGTGGATGTGACGGTCACGCTGACCCGCGATGGCGCGCTCACGGAGAATGAGAAGGCCAAGCCCATCGTCGGCACCCTGAAGCTGAAGGGCACCGCAGCGCTCGGCACTGAGTTCACGGTACTCGGCGAGACGGCTGTCGAATTCGACGCTAACGCCAAATTCGGCGATGGCGCGGAGGAAACGACCGTGACCGTTGATACGACCGCAACAGACGCCAAGTTCTATCTGCCCGTGATTGAATAACAAGCTGGCGATTGATCTGCTGAAGTTACGACACAAAGGGGAGGGGCTGCGTTTTCGCGGCCCCTCGCCTTTGTTTTCGGACGCCATCGGTCGCTTTCATGACAACCGTGGATTTGGTATAATATGCGCCATGGAGAGGATTGCGACAGACAACTATACGGAATAATGTGTAGTTTGACATATCATAAGAAGCATTGGCTAATGGTTATGAAAAAAATTAACTTCTGCATGGCGCTTGCGATTCCCCTCGCCGGGGCGCAGGCATCTTTCGCCGACATCGTCGAGTCCACGCCTTCCGGCGTCGACCCGCGCGTAGAGTACCGCGACTGCCCGAAGTGCGACAAGCGCATCCGCGTCGATCTTGCCGCGGGCAAGGCGTACGTCAACCTGAGCCGTCTTGAGGGAGCGAAGCGCGAGGACGTCGCCGCGCGCGCTGCCCGGCTTCTCGACGCCGCGAAGATTCCCCCCACGAGCGACCCGAAGATCCGCCCGCTGATGGGCTGGTCGAGCTGGAACACGTTCGGCTGCGAAATATCCGAAGACGTCATCCTCGAAACGGCGAGAGCCATGGCGACCAACGGGCTCAAGGCGGCGGGCTATACCTACGTCAACATCGACGACGGCTTCTTCTGGGGCCACGGCGACGACGGCATCCTCAGGTTCAACCCGAACCGGTTCCCCAACGGAATGAAACCGGTTGTCGACGGAATCCACGCGGTCGGGCTCAAGGCCGGCATCTACTCCGATGCGGGCGCCGATACGTGCGGCAGCATGTGGAAGGACGCCAAGGGCAACTACGACAAGGGCGGCAAAGGCGGCGGGCTCTACGGGCACGACGCGGCGGACTGCAAGCTGCACTTCGTCGATCTCGGCTTCGACTTCATAAAGGTCGACTACTGCGGCGGATCGCGCCTGAGACTCGACGAACGCCGGCGCTACACCGAGATATCCGAGGCGATCAAGGCGACGGGACGCACCGACGTCCGCCTCAACCTCTGCCGCTGGGCGTTCCCTGGCACATGGGCTGCGGATATCGCGGAGTCATGGCGCACGACCGGCGACATCCGCGCGAACTGGAAGTCGCTCAAGGGCATCGTCAAGGAAAACCTTTACCTTTCGCCGTATGCGAAGCCCGGCGCGTACAACGACATGGACATGCTTGAGGTTGGTCATCTCAAGGGGCACGTCAAAACTGCCTTCGGCAAGGGCGACGAGGGCTTTACCGCCGACGAGGAGACGCTTCATTTCGGCACGTGGTGCATTCTTTCGTCCCCGCTGCTCGTCGGCTGCGATGTGCGCACGATCCCCGGGCAGACTATGGATCTTATCACCAACCCCTATCTCCTCGCGATGAGCCAGAACGACCTCGGTCTTCAGGCGTATGTCGCGCAGCGCGTCGGAAAGGACGGGTATGTTCTTGTGAAGGACGCCGTGGAGCGCTTCGGCAAGTCGCGCTATGCCGCGCTCCTGAACCTTTCGGACGAGTCGCTTGAATTCACGGTGGAGTCAAGCACGCTCGACCTTGGCGGCGAAGTGGAGGTCTTCGACCTTGTCGAACGTGCCGACCCCGGCAGCTTCAATGGTCGCTTCACGCTCAGCCTGCGCCCGCATTCCGCCAGGTTCTTCCGCTTCGACGCGGAAAAGCGCCTCGAACGCACCGTTTACGAGGCCGAGACTGCGTTCCTCTCCGAATATCAGGAGCTTCGCGATGCCAGGCAGTCGGGCACGGCGTTTCCTTCCGAGTTCGCCGGAGCATCGGGAGATGTTGCGGTCGCGTGTATCGGCAACCGCGAGACGAACGATCTCATCTGGAAGAACGTAAAGATCGACCGCGGCGGAAAGCGCACGCTCGTATTCCGCTGCATGGCACCTGACGCGTGGCACTTCTTCGTCCAGGTCGACGGAGGGGAGAAGGTCAGGGTCGACGCGCCGGCGACCGACGGCAAGTTCGTCGACGTTCCGCTTGAAGTCGAACTTCCCGAGGGTATTCATGCAATCCGCGTCTCCAACGGCTCCGCCTGGGCGCCCGACATCGACCGCATGACGCTTTAATGGATTTTTCAAGCAAATACGAAACCGGAGTACAAATGGAAAACAAGGTAGAACTCAACCTCACCGACATAGTGTCGTTCCTCAGAAAACCGCGCGCGTCCTTCACGAAGGCCGACATCAAGCGCTTCATCAAGGCGCAGAGCATCCGCCACGTTAACTTCATGTACGCAGGCGGCGACGGTCGGCTCAAGACGCTCAACTTCATCATCCACTCCGACGAGTATCTCGACGAGATACTGACGTGCGGCGAGCGTGTGGATGGTTCCTCGCTCTTCTCCTACATCGAGGCGAGCTCGTCCGACCTCTACGTCATCCCGCGCTACGCGACCGCGTTCGTCGATCCGTTTGCCGAGCTTCCGACGCTCTGCCTTCTCTGCTCGTTCTTCAACAAGGACGGCGAGCCGCTTGAGTCGAGCCCCGAGTACACGCTCAAGAAGGCGTGCGACGCGTTCACGAAGGAGACGGGGCTCGAGTTCCAGGCGATGGGCGAGCTCGAGTACTACGTCATCGCGCCCGACCCCAAGTCGTTCCCCGCGAAGGACCAGCGCGGCTACCACGAGTCCGCGCCGTTCGCGAAGTTCGGCGAGTTCCGCCAGAAGTGCATGCTCGCGATAGCGCAGGCGGGCGGTCTCATCAAGTACGGCCACAGCGAGGTCGGCAACTTCACCGAGGACGGTTTCGTCTACGAGCAGAACGAGGTCGAGTTCCTGCCCTGCGCCGCGCAGGAGGCCGCGAACCAGCTCGTGATCGCGAAGTGGATGATCCGCAACCTCGGCGCGAAGTACGGCTACGACGTGACGTTCGCCCCGAAGATCACCGTCGGCAAGGCGGGGTCGGGGCTCCACATCCACATGCGCCTCATGAAGAACGGCGTGAACCAGATGCTCAAGAACGGGCGCATCTCCGACACCGCGAAGCGCGCCATCGCCGGCATGATGAAGCTCGCGCCGTCGATCACCGCGTTCGGCAACTCCAATCCGACGAGCTACCTCAGGCTCGTTCCCCACCAGGAGGCGCCGACGAACGTGTGCTGGGGCGACCGCAACCGCTCGGTTCTCGTCCGCGTTCCGCTCGGCTGGGCGGGAAGGACCGACATGTGCCGCCAGGCGAACCCGAAGGAGACGGCCTCGAAGTACGACACCCGCCAGAAGCAGACGGTCGAGATGCGCTCGCCCGACGCCTCGGCGAACGTCTATCTCCTCATGGCCGCGCTCGCAGTCGCCTGCCGCCACGGCTTCTCCCTCAAGGACGGCGTCAAGGTCGCCGACGCGACATACGTCAACGTGAACATCCACAAGAAGGAGAACGCGAAGCTTCTCGCCACCCTCGCGACGCTTCCCGACAGCTGCTGGGCCTCTGCCGAGACGCTTCTCAAGCAGCGCTCCGTCTACGAGGAGAAGGGCGTCTTCTCGCCGACGATGATCGACGGCATCGTTCGCGAGCTCAAGGCGTTCGACGACCGCACGCTCCGCGCGAGCGTCACCAAGAGCGCCAAGGCGATGAAGGCGCTTGTCGAGGAATTCTTCCACTGCGGCTGATTTGAAGACGAAGCAGAGAACAGGCGCCCGCGCCCTTGTCGAAGCCCTCGAGAGGGTCGGGGCCGATATTGTCTTCGGTTACCCGGGCGGCAATGTCGTCGACGTGTTCGACGAGCTTTCCCGCGCGCCGTTCAGGTTCGTGCTCGGGCGGCACGAGCAGGGGTGCGTCCACATGGCCGACGGCTATGCCCGCGCAAGCGGACGGCCCGCCGTCGTTGTCGTGACGAGTGGCCCGGGGCTCACCAACACGATCACCGGGCTCGGCGCGGCGAACATGGACGGCGTTCCGATGGTGCTCGTGTGCGGGCAGGTCCCGCTTGACCAGATCGGGACCGACGCCTTTCAGGAGGCGGACACGACGGGCTTGACCCGCGCCGTGTCGAAGCACAACTTCCTCGTCCATTCCGCCGACGAGATTCCCGAGACGGTCGCCCAGGCGTTCTACATCGCGACCCACGGCAAGCCGGGGCCTGTCGTAATCGACGTTCCGCGCGACTGCCAGCAGGCGCTCACCTCCGCGGCCTATCCAGAGCGCGTGTTCCTCAGGGCATACCATCCCGAGGTCTCCGCCACTGCCGCCGAGGTCGCGCGTCTCGCGAAGCTCGTCAACGGCGCGAAGCGGCCTGTGATTCTCGCCGGGGGCGGCGTGATAGCGTCCGGTGCGTCTGAAGACGTCGCCGCGTTCGCGCACAAGGCTGGGATCCCCGTCGCTACGACCTTGATGGGCATCGGCTCGTTCGACGAGACCGATCCGCTTGCGCTCGGCCTCGTGGGGCTCCACGGAGAGTTCGCGGCGAACGCGGCTATTGCCGAGGCCGATGTCCTGATTGCGCTCGGCGTACGCTTCAACGACCGCGTGACCGGCCGAAGCCCCGCGAAGTTCGCCAGACGCGCGAAGATAGTCCACGTCGACTGCGATCCCGCCTCGATCAACAAGAACGTGACCGTCGATCTCGGCATAACCGCCGACGTGAAGGAGCTTCTGATGACGGTCGATTCGCGCATCCGCCCCGCGGCCCATCCCGACTGGGTCGCCTCGATAAACGCGCGGCGTCGTCCGCGCACGGAGGGATTGAGGCCGCTCCACAGGGGCGTCATCATGCCGCAGACCGTCGTCGAGTCGGTCTACGGCGCGACGGATGGCAGGGCAATCGTCGTGACTGACGTCGGCCAGCACCAGCTCTGGGCTGCAAAGCGCTTCAGGCACACGTGTCCCCGCCACTTCATAACCTCGGGCGGCATGGGCGCGATGGGGTTCGGGATCCCCGCCGCGATCGGCGCGGCGCTCGCGAAGCCCGCTGCGAAAGTTGTCGCGTTTCTCGGCGACGGCGGCGCGCAGATGACGGCCGAGGAGCTGATGGTCGCATCCGAGCTGAAGCTCCCTGTGACTTTCATCGTGTTTTCAAACGGTTCGCTCGGGCTTGTCAGGCAGATGCAGCGGCACCAGTGCGGCGGCAACTATTTCGCGACAGACCTGCGTTCACCGGATTTCGTTAAGCTCGCGGCGGCCTATGGCGTGCGCGGCGTACGCGTCGCGGACGGAGCTAAGCTCGACGCCGCGATTGCGCGCGCTGTCAGATCAAAGTCGCCGACGCTCGTCGAAGTTGTCGTGGACAGGGAGGCAGAGGCATGAAAGAGGAGATACACCGCCTCAACTGCTATGTCGAGAACAAGCCGGGCGTCCTCGCGAGGATCGTCGGCCTCATTTCCGGCCGTGGCTACAACATCCAGACCCTTAACGTCGGGCCTACCGAGGACGGAACCGTCTCGCGCATGAGAATCGACGTCCTTGGCTCTGCGCGTGTTGTGCAGCAGATAATCCTCCAGCTCCGCAACCAGGTCAGCGTGATCGAAGTCACCTCCCGCCGGCTTTGAGGCCCGTGAACCGATGCGGTTCGGGCGGCGTTGAATGGGGTATGAAAAGCAGATGTCTTGCCGCGTGCGCGGCCGCCTCGTTCGCGATGTCGTGCGGGGCCGATGAGGTAGCCGCGAATTCCGCAACCAATGCCGTAGCCGATCTCGGAACGGTCGTAGTCGAGGGCTCGGCGCTCTCCAAGTACCGTCCAGAGACGGTTGACGGCGCGACCTTCACCGACCTCCCGCCCGAAAAGTCGCCGACAGTCGTCGACACGCTGACCGAGGACTTCATCCGCGAGCACAACCCGACCGACCTCCACGACCTTCTCCGCTACGTCCCTGGCGTGGAGACCGGCGGCAAGTCGCTTCTCATTAGGCAGCCGGGCACTTTCCAGATCCGCGGCATGGGCGGCACCGAGCCCGCGTTTGACGGCGTCGTCCCCATCGGCAGCGGAGCCGGCCTTTTCATGGATCCGTTCCTCATGGAGCGCGTCGAGATCGTGAAGGGCCCGATCGGCTCGCTTTCCGGCGGTGCGGGTGCGCAGCAGAACAACTCCGGCGCGGGCGGCTCGGTCAACATGTACCTCAAGGGCGCGAACTTCCGCGGCGACAGGATCGATTTCCAGGAGAACACTTCCGTCGGGCGTCATACCTGGCGCCAGCGCGGCATGATCGACGCGAACGAGGTCTACGGCGACGACAAGTTCGCCTTCCGCGCGATCGGCGCGTTCGACGTCTTCTCTCCCGCATATCTTGGCGAGGGCTCGCAGAAGGGCGCCGACCCGAGGCAGTCCTACACGATCGCGCCGTCGTTCGCGTGGCGTCCGGTCGAGAACGTGACGATCGGGTTCAAGTCGATGTTCCAGAAGACCGACCAGCCGAGCTACATCGGCGTTCCCGTCTGGCACGGACGGCCAGGCGGCGGCTACAGCTGGTACGAGTCCTCGTGCCGCAAGGGCGACCGCTCGAAATACGACTCGATGTACCTGAATCCCTACGTCGACTGGCAGGTCACCGACGACTGGCTTCTCAAGTTCGGCGGTGCGTTCATGTTCTCCGACTGGGAGCAGAGGACTCGCGAGCCGTACATGGGGCGCACCGAGCTCAACACATTCTACAGGACCGGCGAATGGGCGAGCGGCGAGAAGTACATGACGTCGGGCTTTTCCGAGTCCGAGCGCATCAACCGCAGCTACAACCTCTACGCGCGCTCGGTCTACACGAAGGAGGTGCTGCCGTGGGGCTTCAGGAACACGCTTGTCGTCCAGCCCGACTTCTGGTACCGCGAGTCGACGACCGGCTTCGGCGCTCCCGTCACGCGCTACGGCGCGACGCTGCAGGACTCGCTCGGCTGGGGATGGGTGACGCTTCTCGGAGGCATCCGCTACGACTACTTCACGGAGAATCCTCAGACGACTGCTGCGTCTAACGGCGCAACCACGCACTACCATCGCGCGAACGAGTTCGCGTTCTCGCCGCGCGGCGGTCTCACGGTCCAGCCGCTCGACTGGCTCGTCTTCTTCGGCAACGTCTCGCAGACGACTACTCCGACGCTCGGCTACCGCGACGCCGACGGCAACAGGCCGACCGACCCCTGGACGGCGACGCAGATGGAAGGCGGTTTCCGCGTCCGCCCCGTCGAGAAGCTCTGGTTCTCGGCCTCGGTCTACCGCATCGGCCAGCGCAACACTCCTGTCGCCGAGACAATCAACAATTATACCTACTACTATTTCGAGGGCAAGAGCAACTCGCGCGGCGTTGAGCTTTCGCTCGCGGGCGACATCACCGAGAACTGGACGGTCCTCGCGATGTACGCGTATAACCGCTATGAAAACCGGAACGCGACTGGAACTGCGCCGTCGGTATTCCGCCGCAACCCCAACCACACGTTCTCGCTCTCGACCTCCTACCGCTTCGACTGCTGCGACCTCCTGCGCGACATCGTCGTTGGATGCGGCTACCGCTTCCGCTCGAAGAGCTTCGCGACGATGCGCGGCGCGTTTGTGGACGACAACCTCTACTTCGGCCACAGCCACGTGTTCGACGTCAACGTGTACGTGCCGCTCACGAAGTTCGGCGGTCCCGAGAACTGGACCCTCTCGCTCGGCGTGAGGAACCTCTTCGGCGAGAAGTACTTCGAGTCCGCCCGCCACTTCTACGAGTGTCTCGTAGGCGAGCCTCGCACGTTCGAAATCGGGCTTCGCGCCCGCTTCTGACGGCGCGGGGCACGTCTCTGCGGCGCGAATTTGGTATAATGTACGCGCATATGCAAGGCAGAGGGGACATAGGGTAGCGCGATGCAGCAGCATTGGATCGGCTGGATACTGGCCTCGTGCGTCGTCCTTAGTCTCTACGACCTCAGCAAGAAGGCGTCTGTCCGCGCCAACGCCGTGTTCCCGACGCTGCTCGGCAGCACTTTCGTCGGCTGGCTCGCGGTGACGGCGTTTCTCGTCTCGCGCGGCACATTTGCCGCGGCGCTCTCCACGCCGCCGCGCCAAATTGCGCTGCTGCTCGTAAAGAGCGTGATCGTGGGGGCGAGCTGGACGGCGACATACATGGCGCTCAGGACTCTCCCGATCACCTTCGCCGCGCCCATACGCGCGACCGGCCCGCTGTGGACTCTCATCGGCGCCATAGTCGTCTTCGCCGAGACGCCGACCTTCGTCCAGGCCGCGGGAATGGCGATGGTAGTCGCCGGCTGCGTCCTTTTCTCTCTCTCCGCACGGCGCGAGGGCATCGACTTCCGCCGCGACAGGGCTATCTGGCTCGCCTTCCTCGGCACGGTGCTCGGCAGCTGCTCGGCGCTGTACGACAAGCATCTTCTGCGGGGGCTCGGCATCCCGACGGCGACTGTCCTCTGGTGGTTCCTGGGGGGGATGTGCGTGATATACTTTGCCGCGGCTGCCGTGTGGTTCTCGAGGTCGAGAGCGAGCGCCCCGTTTTCGTGGCGGTGGACGATTCCGATGGTTGGCCTGCTGCTCGCGCTTTCGGACGCGTGCTACTTCAACGCCATCGCAGTTCCGGACGCCCGCATTTCGGTGCTCAGCATGATCCGCCGCGCGAGCGTCGTGCTCACGTTCTTTCTCGGCGGCGCGGTCTTCCACGAGACTAATCTGCGCCGCAAGGCCATCGCCCTCGCCGCTGTCCTGGCCGGCGTCGCGGTTCTCTGCCTCTGCTGAATTTACGCAGGTCATTATGGTATAATATCAATGATTCAAGGAGAATGACATGGTCGACTACAACGCGCTTAGGAAGAAGTTCCCTACGAAGGACCCGCAGAAGAAGAAACGCGTCGCCGCTATCAAGGCGATCAAGCGCGAGTATGCCGCGAAGCGCGCGGCGCTCGGCGGTGGAGCACCGGCGATGAAGAAGGGCGTCGTCTTCTACGCCGTCGTCATCCTCGGACTCATGATCCTCGGCTCGCTCATCCTCTCCGTTGCGGGCAAGGGCGGCCCCAAGGAGATATCGCGCGCGCAGATCCTCGTCAGGAAATCGGTCGATTCCGTCGCCGTGGCGCTCGGCCGCTACCGCTACCACGTCGGCAGCTATCCGTCGACGGAAGAGGGGCTTGAGGCGCTCGCGGCGATTACGCCGCGCAAAAAAGGATGGAACGGCCCGTACGTCAACCACGTCGTGAAAGACCCCTGGGGGCACGACTACGTGTACGTCAACAACGGCGAGAGCGAATATCCGACGCTCTATTCCAAGGGGCCCGACGGAAAGGCGGGAACGACCGACGATGTCCTTCCCGACCGCGCGCTCTACGACGAGCCGTTCAAGGACACTTCGTGGACGAAGGGCTGGATGCCGTACTATCTGCGCGGGTACGTCCTCGCTCCCGACAAGCGCACGAAAGGCGCCATCGAGGAGGAGGTCAAGGCCGTTCTCGCGGCGGAGCAGGGGCCGGCGGAAGGCGAGTTCGTGCTGCACGACGGCTGGGAGTTCTCGCGTGACCAGAAGTCGTGGACCGCCGTGCGCGTGCCACACGACTGGGCGATTGCGGGGCCGTTCGACGAGAAGCTCGACCACGGCACGGGAATGCTCCCCTGGCAGGGCGTCGGATACTACCGCCGCACGATAGAGCTCCCCGCGGACTCTGCGGGCAAGTTCGTCGCGCTAAGGTTCGGCGGCGTGATGTCGCGCCCAGAGGTGTTCCTGAACGGCGAGAAGGTCGGCGGCTGGGACTACGGCTACATGTCGTTCGAGGTCGACATCTCCGCGAAGCTCAAGTTCGGCGAGAAGAACGAGCTGCTCGTCAAGGCCGACACGACGAAGCACCACAGCCGCTGGTACCCTGGCGCGGGATTGTATCGCGACGTCGCGCTTGTCGTCGAGGATGCGGAGGACCGCGCGATATGGGGCTCCGTGAAGATCACGACTCCCGAGATAACGCCGGAGCGCGCGAAGGTGCGCGTCGAGTACATGACGCCCGTAAGCGGGAACCCGATCGTCAACGAGTTCGAGGTTGAGCGCCCCGTTCTCTGGGACGTGGCGAATCCGAAGCTTTACGAGACGAAGATATGCGGGAAGACGTACAGATACGGAATCCGCACCGCCAAGTTCACGGCGAACGACGGGTTCATCCTGAACGGTCGGCGCGTGCAGCTCAAGGGCGTGAACCTCCATTCCGACCTCGGGCCGCTTGGCATGGCGTTCGACAAGGGCGCGATGCGTCGCCAGCTCGAAATCATGAAGGACATGGGCGTAAACGCGCTCAGGACGTCGCACAACGCGCCTGCGGAGGAAGTTCTCGACCTCTGCGACGAGATGGGCATCCTCGTGTGGAACGAGTGCTTCGACAAGTGGGACGGAACTGCGGGCATTGCGGAGGGCGACACGCTCGAGGAATACGTCTCGCGCAATCTGAAGCAGTTCGTGCGCCGCGACCGCAACCATCCATGCGTCGTGTGCTGGTCGATCGGAAACGAGATACAGCCGCAGAGCGAGAAATACCCGAACGGCGTCAACGAAGCGCGTTGCGCGCTCTTCCGCGAGGCGGTTCTGAGCGAAGACGCGACGCGCCAGGTTGGCATCGGCTGCTGTTACACGGAGTCCGCCGGCCGCGGCGACTACGCCTCGATGGACCTGACGGGGTGGAACTACAGCGAGCGCTACATGCCGATGAGGGAGAAGTATCCGGACAAGCCGATCGTGTACTCCGAGTCGGCGTCTGCGTTCTCGAGCTGGGGGTGCTTCCCTCCGACTCCGTCTGCGAATCCGACGAACTACGACTGGGAGACGGTAGTGGAGATCGACGCCTATGACCGCTGTGCGGCGAAATGGGCGGACATATCCGACATGGAGTTCGCGAGAATGGAGCGCGACAGGTTCGTAGCCGGAGAGTTCGTCTGGACGGGCATCGACTACCTCGGCGAGCCGACGCCCGGCTACAAGCTCTGCCGCAGCTCGTTTTTCGGAATCTGCGATCTCTGCGCCATGCCGAAGGACCGCTACTGGCTCTACCGCTCGCTCTGGAACGACAGGAAGGACACAGTGCACCTTCTGCCGCACTGGAACTGGGACGGACGCGAGGGAGAGAAGATCACGGTCGTGTGCTACACGAGCGGAGACGAGGCGGAGCTTTTCGTGAACGGCGAGAGCGCGGGACGCAGGAAGAAGGTCAAGGATGCCGGCTCCGTTGTCCAAAAGGACGATCCGAACTACTACAAGGTGACGGAGCGCTATCGCCTGACGTGGGAGGTGCCGTACGAACCGGGCGAGATCAAGGTCATCGCGTTCAGGAACGGCCGCCCGATAGGCGAGGATTTCCGCAAGACGGCGTACAAGCCGGCGGCGGTTCGCCTGACGCCCGAGCAGACGGAGCTTGCCGACGGAGAGCTCGGTTTCGTAAAGGTCGAGATAGAGGACGAAGACGGAACTGTCCTACCGCTCGCGAAGGACCGCGTGAACTTCAAGCTTGAAGGGCCTGGCGAGATCGTCGCCGTCGGCAACGGCTCGCACAACGGGACTGACTCGTTCGCCGACACCTCTTCTCACCCGCTCTTCTACGGGCGGGCGCTTGTAATCGTCAGGCGCACCGGCGGCTCGGGCCTTCCCCTGAAGCTCACCGCGTCCGCGCCGTCGGTCAGGCCGGCCACGGTGACCTTCGCCCGCGCACTGTAGGGCGCCTGGCTTCTTTCCCGGGCCGATGTTTCCGCGGTGAAGAAATCTTCGCCACCCCCATTGACACCATGACTTAGATTTGGTAAACTTTGCGCCGTCTAACAAGATTAGGGTCGGCAAAGATGCCGTAAAGCTTAGGAGATCGCTGAAATGAAACTGGTGGAATTGAAAGAAGGGGATCGGGCGCGGATAGTCCGCGTGTCGGGCGAGGAGGCCGTGAAGCGGCACCTCGGTGCGCTCGGGTTCGTGGCGGGCACGATTGTGCGCGTCGTGGGTGAGTCGTACGGCAACATGATACTCGCCGTACACGAGAGCCGCATCGCGGTCAACGACGCGACTGCACAGAATGTGGAGGTGGCAAATGTCTAAAAGCGTGAAGATAGCCCTCGCGGGCAACCCGAACAGCGGCAAGACGACTCTCTTCAACGCGCTTACCGGGTCGGAGCAGTACGTCGGCAACTGGCCAGGCGTCACGGTCGAGAAGAAGGATGGCATCCTCGCGGGGCACAAGGAAGTAATCATACAGGACCTCCCCGGCATCTACTCGCTTTCTCCCTACTCGATCGAAGAGAAGGTCTCGCGGAGGTTTCTCGTCGAGGAGGGTCCGGACGCGATACTGAACATCGTCGACGGCACGAACATCGAGCGCAACCTCTACTTTTCCACGCAGCTCGCGGAGCTGGGGCTTCCGATGGTGATGGCCGTCAACATGATGGACGTCGTGAAGAAGAACGGCGACAAGATAGACTTCGAGAAGATCGCGAAGTCGCTTCGCTGCGAGGTCGTCGGAATCTCGGCACTCAAGAACGAGGGCGGGATGGAGGCCGCGGAGAAGGTCGTCGAGATGGCGAAGAAATCCGTCGTCGAAAAAGGCCCCGGCAAGCTCCCCGACGTGCCGCACGTGTTCTCGGGCTCCGTTGAGCACGCGATCGCCCACATCGAGGAGTCGATACAGGGCAAGGTCCCGCTCCGCTCTATACGCTGGTACGCGATCAAGGTCTTCGAGCGCGACCGCGAGATCATCAAGAAGCTCGACATCGGCGTCGGCGAGATGAAGCACATCGAGGAGCACATCCGCGACTGCGAGAAGGAGCTCGGCGACGACGCGGAGTCGATCATAACGAGCCAGCGCTACGAGTTCATCAAGAAGCTCATGGACAAGTCTCTCGCTCTCAACGAGAACCGCAAGGGGAAGGCGACGTTCTCGGACAAGATCGACAAGTTCGTGACGCACCGGATACTGGCGCTCCCGATCTTCATTCTCTCCCTCTGTGCGATGTGGTTCCTTGCCGTCGCGGAGAACGGCCCTGGGACCGTCCTAACCGACTGGGCGAACGACGGCTTCCTCGCGGACGGATGGCACCTTCCGTTCACGACGCACGAGTGCCGTGAGGAAGGAAAGTACAAGGGCATGGAGTTCGAGGACGCGCAGGGCGAGTTCGCGAAGGCCGAGGCCACGGTGGCCGCGTGGGAGGCCGGCGAAAAGAAGGCGTCCATCGAAGACGAGGAGACCGGCGAGATTGCCGAGGAGTGGGATATCGACGAGGCCGCATACAATGCGGCGAAGGAGTTCGAGGAGCCAGATCCCGGGCAGTTCGGCGTATGGGTCCCCGGTCTCGGCGCGCTCATAACGGATGCCCTCGACAGGGCCGGCGTGAACGACACGGTGAAGAGCCTTGTCGTGGACGGCGCTTGGGGAGGCGTCGCCACTGTTCTCGGCTTCGTCCCGGTCATCTTCATCGTGTTCCTCTTCCTCGCGTTCCTCGAGGACTGTGGCTACATGGCGCGTGTCGCGTTCATAATGGATCGCCTCCTTCGCCGCTTCGGGCTCTCCGGCAAGTCGTTCATCCCGATGCTCGTCGGCAAGGGCTGCGGCGTCCCCGCGGTGATGGCGGCGCGGGCCATCGAGAACGAGAGGGCGCGGCGCATGACCGTCATCCTCGCGACGTTCGTCCCGTGCGGCGCGAAGACGGTCATCATCGCGATGTTCGCGGCGCTCTTCTTCCGCGAGCAGTGGTATGTCGCCGCGATGATGGACGTGGTCGGCATCGCGATCATCATCCTCGGCGGCATTGCGCTCAAGAAGACGAGGTTCTTCGCGGGCGAGGCGTCGTCGTTCGTCCTCGAGCTCCCCGCGTACCACATGCCTACGGTGTCTGGCGTTTGGCACCACACGTGGAACCGTCTCAAGGGCTACATCCTCAAGGCCGGTCTCGTGATATTCCCCGCGTGCGTGTTCCTCTGGTTCATCATGCACTTCGACTGGTCTCTGAACCTGCTCGCCGACGAGGAGATCGAGAAGTCGATTCTGCACGATCTCGGCAGCTGGATCGCATGGATATTCGAACCCCTCGGCTTCGGCTCGTGGCAGGGAGCCGCGGCATCCGTCTCCGCCGAGATCGCGAAGGAGCAGGCGACTGCGACGCTGAAGCTCGTCACGGTCGGGATGGAGGGCGTCTCCAGCGGTGCGCACATACAGAACTTCTTCGCGGCTCTGGGCGACTTCCCGAAGCTCGCCGCGCTCTCGTTCATGATGTTCAACCTGTTTGTCCCGCCTTGCATGGTCGCGATTGCCGTGACGTTCCGCGAGATGGGCTCGCAGAAGTGGGGCTGGTTCGCGATCGGCTTCCAGCTTTTCGTCGGGTATGTCCTCGCGCTCAGCGTGTACAGGCTTGGCGTGCTGTTCGCGGGTGGTGGCTTCGGAATCTGGACGGCGCTTGCTCTCGCGCTCGATGCCTTCTGCCTGTGGGCGGTGTTCAGGCCGGGAAAAAAGTTTAAAGTTTAAAGTTGTAAGTTGTAAGTTGAAGGGGGAAAGTTGAGATGAATGCTTCGTCTTTAGTTGTCCTTGCTGTGATCGGAATCCTTTTCGCACTCGCCTTATGGCGGGTCGCGAAGAAGGGCGCGCCATGCGAGTGCGGCGGTTCGCGTAAGGTCTGCTCGCGCAAGAGCGGCTGCTCCTGCTGCGACTGCTGCGGAGACTGACATCCAAAATTTGATTTGCGGATTAAGGTTATTATGCCGTTTAAGTTAGAAGAAGCTAAATAGATTAGATATAACAAACATAAACAGTACACACAAACTCAAGAAAGGAAACAAGAATGAACATCAGAAAAACGTTGTGCGCTGCGGCAGTCTTTGGATGCGTCGCGGCGGCGACGGCAGCGGACGAAGTTGCCGAGGCAGAGAAGGGCGAGGTCGAGGAGACGCCGATAGTCTCCGCCGAGTTCGGCCTCCAGCTCGACTCGAAGTACATGACATATGGCGTCGTAGACGGCAAGGATCCGATCCTCACACCGAGCGCGCAGCTCACGTTCTTCGACTGGGCGTACGTCGGAGTCGAGTCGATCTTCGACCTCACCAAGGGCAACGGCAAGCGTGGCGAATACGGCAACCGCGCAGGCCGGTGGACGACGCTCGACGCAATCGTCGGGCTCGCGCACGAGTTCGAGCTCACCGAGGACATCGCTCTCTCGGTCGACCTCAACTACATCTATGAGTATATCCGCCGCCATCGCTACCACAACACCAGCGGCGCCGACAAGGACATGGGCGACACGCAGTATATCAACCTCGAGTTCGGCCTCACCGGACTCTGGCTCGAGCCCACGCTCGCCATCGAGCGCGACCTGATGGCGGATGACGGCACGTACGTGAACTTCAGCCTCGCCCACACGTTCACGCTCGTAGGCGACGACGACGATCCGACGCTCACGTTCACTCCGTCCGTCGGGCAGGGCTTCGGCGACAAGCACCGCACGCGCGGATACGGTCTTGCCGACGACCACGCCGGGCTAATGGACACGACGATAATGGGCGAGTTCGAGTGGGCTCTCTGCGACCACGTCGCGCTGACGGCGTACGTCGCCTACAGCGACTACTGGTTCGACTCGAAGCTCCGCCACGGTGCGCGCGAGTACAACGGAGCGTGGAGCCACAGCAGCAAGTACGCCGATTCGTGGAACTTCTACGGCGGCGTCGGCGTCACCGTGTCGTTCTGACGGCGTCCGGTTCGACGGGCTTGGCGTAGTGATGGTGGATGCTCCCGTTGTTGCGCCCGACGCGATGCGAACCGACGGTGTGACAGCCCTCATGCCGTCGGTTCGCCCTGTCGGATTTACACCCGGCGGCGAGTAAGGCGGCTGCGAATAGCGAAACAATCAAAATCCTGGACAAGGGATTCTCCTTTCAATAGTAATTTGTTACTTGATTGCCTCGGCGTAAGCCTTATCGTCCACAGGTTCACACCATTCGTTGGACTGTTCCGTACCAGGCACTTCGAGCGCGATGTGCTGGAACCACGAATCAGGCGCCGCACCATGCCAGTGCTTGATGTTAGCGGGGATGTTCACTGTGTCGCCTTTCTTGAGGCGACGTGCCGGCTTGCCCCATTCCTGGTAAAAGCCTTCGCCCGCCGTCACGATGAGCATCTGCCCCCCGCCAGTCTTCGCGTGGTGGATGTGCCAGTTGTTGCGGCATCCTGGCTCGAACGTCACGCCAAACGCCGGCACCTGGTCGAGCGTCAGCTTGTGGAGGTAGCTGTTGCCGATGAAGTATTTTGCATACGCCGTATTCGGCTCGCCTACCGGGATAGGCGACCAGTCGCGCGGGAGATCGGCTGGATTGCGCGGCAGCTGAACGCGCCGCACGATTTCCGCCGCCTGCGCGTCCGTCACGCCGTTCATCTTTCCGATGGCGATATGCGCCTTCATCTGCGGCTCCGTCTCTGGACGCGCCGCGAGCGCGGCGATCGTCACGATCTCGCGCGTGCGCCAGTCGAGGGTGTCGCGCGCAAAGATGTCGCCGAAAAGATGCGTCTTGAGATACTCGTCCAGCTGCGGATGGAAGTCGAAAAGGGCGCCCTTGACTGGTCCACCACACAGCTTTGTCTGGTTCGCCGTCCCGATTTCCAGCGCTTTGTCGCCTAAAACAAACGGCTGGCCCGCCTCATTTTCCTTTCTCTGCGACTCTGCGTCTCCGCGCGAGATTTCCTTTGCGTCCTTTGCGTTCTTTGCGGCTAATTCTTGCGCCTTCATCAGCGTCCCCGCCGCGTTGAGCGCGCGCGGAAAGCCGCAGTAGGCGTAGAGCTGCCCGACAAGCTCCTTCGCCTCGTTGAGCGTGAGCCCCGCGTCGAATCCCGCCTTGAACGCCGCGCCAAGCTTGTCCTGTTCGCCGCGCGCCGTCCACGCGCCGATATCGACGATTGCCGTTTCCTTGGCGGTGAGTTCCGCCGCATTTGCCGTCGCTGCAATTGCCATTGCGATTCCTCCTATGATGAGTTTGTTCATTGTGTTTACCTTTATTGTCGTGGAATCACTGCGGCTTGACGTAGCCCATGCGCTGGATGTCCTCGTCTGTGCGGTTGCCGTGGATGACGATGTGCGAAAGCGCTTCCTCCACTTCGGCAAGTTCGTCGGGCGAGAGGGACACGTCCGCCGCGCCGAGGTTTTCCTCAATGCGCGCGTCTGAGCGCATTCCGGGAATCGGCACGACATGCGGCCACTTGGCGAGCATCCACGCCAGGGCGAGCTGCGCCTTTGTGCAGCCCTTTGCCTGCGAAAGCTTCTCCAGCGCGTCGAGAAGCGGCTGGTTCGCGATGACGTTTTCTTTCGCGAACCGCGTGATCGCGCGGCGCACGTCATCTCCGACGTAAGTCATCGAGGCTGTGTACTTGCCGCTCAGGAAACCGCTCGCCATCGGAGAAAATGCAACGAAGCCGATTCCCAGCTCACGGCAGAGAGGGATCACCTCCGCCTCGAACATCCGCTCCATCATCGAATACTCGCTCTGCACCATCGAAAGCGGCGTGACGGCATGAGCGCGGCGGATCTGCTCCGGCGTGGACTGGCTCTGTCCCCAACCGCGAATCTTTCCCTCCTTGATGAGTTCGCCCATGACCTCCGCGACCTCTTCCGGACGGCTCGCCAGCGGAACGCGGTGCTCGTAGTAACAGTCGATGTAGTCCGTACCGAGACGCCGCAGCGAGTCCTCGAGCGCCTTGCGTATGCCCTTGGCCGTCAGCTTTTCCGAGTCCGTGATGTCCTGGTCGCCTACCCTGCACGGCGTGAACTTGGTCGTAAGGACAATCTTGTCGCGGAACGGCTTGACCGCCTTGCCGACAAGCGTCTCGTTCACGAACGGGCCGTAGACCTCTGCCGTGTCGAAGAGCGTGCAGCCCATGTCGAACGCCTTGCGCATGAGCCGGATCGACTCCTCTTCCGGCGGCAATGCTCCGTAGCCGTGGCTGAAGCCCATGCAGCCGATGCCGACGGACGACACTTCAAATTGTGCAAGTTTACGTGTGGTCATAACGTTGTCCTTTCGATAGATACGTAATTCACTCATGTATCTTGTAATTGGAGAGCAGCCACTCGGCGACTCCGGGCTTGTCCGGGTCGTGCATGCCCTTGCCCTTGTCGAGAGTGCGAATTGCGGACAGCTCATCCTCGGTCAGCGAGAAATCAAAGATTTCGAGGTTGCTCTTGATGCGTTCCGGCCTTGTGGACTTCGGAAACACAATCGCCCCTTCCTGAATCTCGAAGCGAAGAATGACCTGGCCGACATTCCTGCCGTACTTCGACGCAATGTCGAGAAGCATCGCCTCGGAGAAAAGACCTCCGTTGCCCTGTCCGAGCGGCGCCCAAGCCTCGAGCTTGACGTCTCTTTCGCCCATCAGCGCACGTATCGGCTTCTGCTGCTGGTAGGGATTGTACTCGATCTGGTTCACGCTCGGCGGCGTGTCGAACTGCGGCACGAGGCTCTGCCAGATTTTCGGCGTCATGTTGCTGACACCAATGGAGCGGATCTTGCCGGCCGCCTTCGCCTCCTCCATCGCCTTCCACGCGCCGGGAACGTCGCCGTAGGGCTGGTGAATGAGATAAAGGTCGATGTAGTCAAGCCCGAGTTTGACGAGCGAGATCTCAATGCCTTTTTTCGCGGCCTCGTATCCGTAGTCTTGAAGCCACAGCTTGGACGTGACGAACACCTCGTCGCGCTTGATGCCGCTCGCGCGGACGGCCCTGCCGACATCGGCTTCGTTGAAGTACGCCGCCGCCGTGTCGATGTGGCGGCAGCCGCACGAGAGCGCGAACGCAACGGCTTTCTCCGTCTCCGCTCCAGCCGGAATCTGGAATGTGCCGAAGCCTATCTGCGGAATCGCCACGCCGTCGTTGAGTGTAACTGTATGCATCATGCAATCCTTTCAATTCAATCGAGTTAGTTGGTCACATGCACATGCGGTAGATGGCTTCGACGTCTTTCGGCTGAATAACGGTGAAGCTGTCAAGCTTTCCGCCGGTGAAGCTGCAGGCCTTCTTCGCCATCACGGCGAACTTGCTGTCGTCGATGCCGAGATCGGAGAGACGGCTCTTGAGCCCAAGCGTCTGGAAAAAGAACTTCTCCAGCGCGGCGATTGCCGCCTTCGCGCCTTCCATCGGCGAAAGGGACGGATCGACGCCGAGGACGTTCTCGCCGAAGCGCTTGATGCGCGGCGCGGTGTTTTCGTCTAGGACATACGAGAGCCAGCGCGGAGTCAGGATGGCGAGCCCGTGCCCGTGAGTAATGTTGTAGAATGCCGAAAGTTCGTGTTCCATCGCGTGGCAGACCGTGTCCTGGATGAAACCCTCGTAGATGAAGCCGTTGAGCGCCCAACTGGAGGCCCACATGAGATTGGCGCGCGCCTCGTAGTTCGAGCCGTCATTCACGGCAACAGGAGCATACTTGACCACGGTCTTCAGCACCTCTTCCTGGACGCGCAGAAGCATATCCATCTGGTCCTTGCGCGAGAAGTAGGCGACGTCAAAGATGTGCGACATGATGTCAGCCGAGCCGGAGGCCGTCTGGTATGCGCTTACCGTGAACGTGTTTTGCGGATCGAGAAAGGACGCGCGCGGATTGGCGTCCGGCGGGAAATAGCCGTTCTTCTCGTTCGTCTCGACGTTGCTTATGACGCATCCGCCGTCCATCTCGCTCCCGGTCGCCGCCAGCGTGAGGACCGTCACAAGCGGCAGGGACTCCGAAACGACCGCCTTGCCGCTGACGAGGTCCCAGCAATCGTCTCCGCCGTACTTCGCGGCTGCCGCGATTGCCTTGCATGCGTCGATTGTCGAGCCGCCGCCAACTGCGAGGACGACATCGACCCCCTCCTTCTTGCAAATCGCCGCACCCTTGTTGACGGTGGTGTGGCGCGGATTCGGCTCGACGCCAGGCAACTCAAAGACGGTCGTCCCGGCCTTGGCCAGTTCAGCCATGACTTTGTCGTAGAGTCCGATTCTCTTGATTGAACCGCCGCCGTAGGCGAGCAGCACCTTCTTCCCGAACTTCGTCACCTCTTCGCCGAGATGCCCGAGCTGATTCTTTCCAAAATAGACCTTTGTCGTGTTCTGAAACACAAAGTCGTTCATTGTTCTTCCTTTCTGCTGTTTACCTGACAAAATTCGTCAAGACTTCCGTCTCGATTGCCGGCGGATTGATTCCGGCGTCTCGCCCTGCCTTGAGGCACTTCATCACATAGACCATGTTGCGGGCGAGGTTGCGGAGCGTCTGCAATCCTTCCGGATCGCCCGGAACATCATCCTTCGTCAGCGCGTGAAACTCGTTCCAATAAGTGGAGCCGACAGTTATCATCTGCGAAATGCCTGCATATTTGTTCAGGACGTCGAAGCTGGCGCTTGTGCCGGCCCGTCGCGCCACGACTATCGAGGCGACTGGCTTGTGCCGGAACGATGCGTAACGGTTCCCCATCATGGCGGAGAAGAACATGCGGTCAAGGAAGCTGATGACGCGTCCCGATGGGTGCGCGTAGTAGACAGGCGTCCCGAACACGAAGCCGTCCGCTTCCTTTGCTTTCGCCGCAAATTCGTTGACGCCGTCGTTCGCGAAGACGCACCGCTTGATCTCCGCGCACTTGCCGCACGCTATGCAGTCGGCGATCGGCTTGCCGCCGACGGTGACGATTTCAGTCTCCACGCCTTCTTCGGCGAATGTCCAGGCCATGATATCCAGACCGGCTTTTGTAGAGCCGTCGGGATTGAAACTTCCGTTGAGCATCAGAACTTTCATTGCTGCTTTTCCTCCTTTCTTCAGAACGCGCCGGTCTTGATGTGCGGGACGTAGGGCGCTTCGAGTGCGGCGATTTCCTCCGGGTCAAGCGTGATGTCGAGCGCGGAAACGGCTTCTTCAATATGCTTCTCGCTCGTCGAGCCGACGATGGGCGCGGTGATTCCCGGCTTCGAGAGCATCCACGCGAGCGACTCCTGCGCCATTGTGCGCCCGTGCGCGGCGGCGACCTTCTCCAGATTGTCCACGACGACCTTGTCTTGCGCGTCCGTCGCACCCCACACCATTGGCGAGACTTCGTCAATCGCGTTGCGGGCGGTCTTTGTCCCCCACGGATGGGCGCAGCGGCCTCCGGCGAGCGGGCTCCACGGCACTACGGCCATCTTGCGGTCGCGGCAGAGCGGAAGGATCTCCCGCTCCTCCTCGCGGTAGATCAGGTTGTACTGCGGCTGAAGCGAGACGAACTTCGTCCAGCCGTGCCTCTCGGCGATTTGCTGCATACGTTCGAGCTGCCACGCGAAGATGGTGGACGCTCCGATGTAGCGCGCCTTGCCGCTCTTGACGACGTCATGCAGCGCCTCCATGATCTCCTCCATCGGCGTGTTCGCGTCGAGGCGGTGGATCTGGTAGAGGTCCACGTAGTCCATGTCGAGGCGCTTGAGCGAATGGTCGATCTCTGTCAGGATGTTCTTGCGCGAGGAGCCGCCGCCGTTGGGCCTCCCCGGGCGCATGTCGAAATGCACCTTCGTGGCGACGACGATCTCGTCACGGTCGAGTCCGAAGTCGCGGACGAGCCGTCCCGTGATCTCCTCGCTCGACCCCATCTGATAGACGTTAGCCGTGTCGAAGTAGTTGATGCCGAGGTCGATGGCCTTCTTGAAGAGCGGCTTCGCGTCGTCGTAGTCCCGCGCCCACGGGAAGACTCCGTTCTCCTTGCCGGGCTTGCCGAAGCTCATCATGCCGAGGCAGATGCGTGAGACATCCATACCCGTGTTGCCGAATTTCACGTATTGCATGTTGCTATCCCTTTTTGGGAGATTCTGTTTCCCTTTCTTGGTGTTTCCGTAATGAACTAAAGCTTCAGCATTTCCGGATGACCTTTGCCGGGACGCCGGCGACGACTGTGCGCGGCGGAACGTCCTTCGTCACGACCGCCCCCGCGCCGACTATCGCGCCTTCGCCGATCGTCACCCCGGGGCATATCGTCACGCGCGCGCCGAGCCACACCTTGTCGCCGATTCTAACGGACTTTGCGAACATCCCGCCGCGCCTGTCGGGATCGGAATCGTGGTTCAAAGTCGCGATGATCGTTTGCGGGCCGACAAGAACGTCGTCGCCGATGGTGACGCCTCCCTGGTCCTGGAACTGACACCCGGCGTTGATGAAGACGCGCTTCCCGATCTTCGTGTTCTTCCCGCAGTCCGTGTGGAAGGGCGGGAACATGGCGAACGATTCGTCGATCTCGCTCGCTGTCAGTTCCGACATGAGTTTACGCACTTCTTCAGGCGTATGGTACGCACCGTTCAACTCCGCCGTGATCCTCAGCGCCTCCTGCGAGAATGCATGAAACGCCTGGTGGAGTGCGCTCCCTGCGGGAATGTACTCCGTCTCCGCCATTACACGTCTAAACTCTTCAATCTTCATTTAAGTTTACTTTATTGTCTCACGCAAAGTCCGCAAAGTTCGCAATGTCATCCTAAAATTATTACTTCGCGCACTTCGCGAACTTGGCGCGAGATATATCTATGCAGATGGGATATAAGCTATTTCAGATTTTTTCTGTAGAACGCCTCGATGCGGTCGAAGGGAATCGCGTTCTTTCCTCCGCCGTCATAGAGGTCGCAGTGCGACGCGCCCGGGACGATCACCAGCTCCTTGTTCTCGCCCTTGAGCATCTTGAAGGCATCCTCGCCGAAATAGCGGCTGTGCGCCTTCTCGCCGTGCAGCACCATCACCGCGCCCTCGATCTCGCCCGCGTAAGCAAGCAGTTTCGCGTTGATGAACGAAAGCGCCGAGGTCTTGTTCCATCCTCCGTTCGAGTTGAGCGAGCGCGCATGGTAGCCGCGCGGCGTCTTGTAGTAGGCGTAGTAGTCCTTGACGAACTGCGGCGCGTCGTCCGGCAGCTTGTCGGGAACGCCTCCGCCAAGCTCGTACGTTCCTGATTTGAAGTCTTTGATGCGCTGGGCATTCATCGCATCCTTCTTCGCCTTGCGCGCCGCCGCGCTGTCCTCCTTGTCGAAATAGCCGTTCGCCGTCACGCGCGTCATGTCGTACATCGTCGAGGCAACCGTCGCTTTGACACGCGTATCGACCGCCGCCGCGTTGAGGGCGAGACCGCCCCATCCGCAGATGCCGAGGATGCCGATCTTGTCGGCGTCAACGTCGTCGCGCGAGATGAGATAGTCCACCGCCGCCTGAAAGTCCTCCGTGTTGATGTCGGGCGAAGCCACATAGCGCGGTTCGCCGCCAGATTCGCCCGTGAAGGACGGATCAAACGCGACGGTCAGGAACCCGCGCTCCGCGAGCGTCTGCGCGTAGAGGCCGCTCGACTGCTCCTTCACCGCGCCAAACGGACCGGAAACCGCGATTGCCGCAAACTTTCCGCTCCCCGCCTTCGGCTTGTACACGTCCGCCGCAAGCGTAATGCCGAAGCGGTTCTTGAATACCGCCTTGCAGTGTTCCACTTTGTCTGACTTGGTGAATGTTTTGTCCCAGTCTTGAACGAGTTCAAGACCATTTGCAGTTGCTGCGATTGCCATTGCCAACCCTCCGATTAATGATTTGTTCATGTTTGCTCCTTCTTGGCGTGTGACGTTACTTGCCTGCAATCCTTTCGTCGGCGAAATCCTCCAGCGCCTTGACGTTGGACTTGATCGACGAGCCGCCGAAGGCCTTGGGCGCGAGGACCGTCGCCGCATCGCCGACGGTCTCCGCGAACTCCTTGCCGACGCGCTGCATTCCGCCGCCGCCGTGCGTCTGGAAGAGGCAGACCTTCTTGCCCTTGAGCGCTTCCTTGCTCTGCGACACCCATGTGCGCACAGGCGGAGCCATCGTGCCCCACCAGTTCGGCGAGCCGACGAAGACGAGGTCGTACTTCGCGAGGTCGAGTCCCTCGATGGGCTTGATGGGACGCAGCGTCTTTCCGTAGCACTCCGGCTTCGCCTCGTCGCAGCACTTCTGGAAGTCGTCGCTGTACGGCGTCTCGGCCTTGATCTCGTAGAGGTCGGCTCCGGTCTTCTTCGCGATTGTCTCGGCGGCGAAACGCGTGTTCCCGCTCCATGAGAAATATACGACTGCGCATTTCATTTTCTTCTCTCCTTGTTTTTCGGTTGATGGAAGGGGGGTGGCGGCATTGTTCGTGGTGGAGGTTTCGTTTGCCGAAGCCTCCTTCGAGCAGCCCAGTCCGAGCGCCGCAACGCCCGCGGCCAAGCCCATGTTCTTGATGAATGCTTTTCTAGTCATTTTCATTTTCCTTTTGGTTTGTTTTAGATGTTGCTCACGCAGAGGCGTGAGTCTTAACGTACGGTGCGATGAGGTTTGGCAGCTGGAGCTTGGCGAAGCGCCCGACCCACTTCCCGGGATCGAACTTCGTGTCGCTCATGCACCAGCACGTCATCATGCCGTAGAGCTCGCACATGAAAAGATGCACAAGCGTCTCGACGGGCGTGCTCTTTTTCAGAGACCCGTCCTTCACCGCGTCGTTGAGAAAATCCGTCAGGTGCTTGTGGTCATATGCGTACTTGCCGCCGCACATGTCTCCCGGAGAGTCGGAAGGGTTGATCACCTCGCGCACCCACTGGCGGCACAGCTCCACGCCGCCGCACGTAACGCCCTCCATGAAGCCCTTGAAGTAGAACGCCAGCTTCTCGACGATAGTCCCCTTGTGCTCGCGCGCCTTGCGGTCCACGTCGCTGAACCACTCCTTGCAGCACTCGAAGATGATCTCCTCCTTGCGCTTGAAATAGACGTAGAACGTTCCCTTCGCCACGCCGCAGGCGCGCGTGATGTCCTCGACGGATACGTTGGCGAATCCCTTTTCGTCAATGAGCGAACACGCCGTCGTGTATATCTTCCGGCGCGTCTCCTGCGCGATCTCCTGCCGCTTTGTCACTTGAAGAACTCCTATGAGGATTAACAACGACAGATATTATACCACTTCGCCGACCGCAGGTCAATGACCAACGGTCAGTAGTGTGGGCAGATGTTGGCAAGGGAGCCGTCCTTCATGCGGAAGCCGCGCGGAATGGTGCCAATCTTGAAAAAGTTAGCCAAGGCTATTGACGGTGCGGAGCGTTTATGTTATACTAAGCTAACTTTTTGAGGTGCATAAGACCCATGAGAGACGAAAAGAACAGAATAGACGAACGTCACCGCAAGGAGCTTCTGGGCTTCCTGCTTGTCAAGACGGCGGCAGTCCGGCAAGGCGTAAAGCCTGCCGAACTGCTGCGCGTCCGGCATTGCTACGAAGGTGTCAACTCCGAAGGGCTGCACATCTGTCTCTATCGCAGCGACATCTACGGCATTCTCGGTCTTGACTACATGGAGCTCAAGGTTGAGAGGCAAAGCTCGCTCGTCCTCTTCTACAATCCAGCCGTCCTGTGCGCGACGCTCGCGGAATCGCGCAACCGGCGCTGGCTGGCTCGCCTCGGCTACCCTGAAAATGGGACGGCGGACGAACTGCTTTCGGAACTCCGCCGCCGCTGGGAGGGGACGGAGATGCCGCACGAGGTCGGGGTGTTCATTGGCTATCCGCTCAAGGACGTGGCGGGGTTCATGCGGTGCCTTCCGTCCACGCCGATCCACCATGGCGCATGGCGCGTATATGGGGGAACGCGGGAGTCGCTTGAGAAGATGCGGCTCTACGCCTCCGCAGAAGACGAGGCGAGGGCTGCGCTCCAGTCCGCCAGCGGTGTCGAAGACTTCATCAGCATGATTTCCCTGAAAAGGGCAGGTTGAACAAAGAAGAAAGGAAAACAACAAAAATGGACAAGGTTCACTTGATATTCGGCAGCACGACCGGCATGACCGAGGCTGTCGCGACGAAGATCGCCGCGGAGTTCGGCGTATCCCCGATCAACATCAACGCTGCCGACGCGTCGGCGTTCGACGCCGAGCTTCTCGTTCTCGGCTCATCGACGTGGGGCATCGGCGACCTGCAGGACGACTGGGCCGCGCAGCTCGACGCCGTGAAGTCGAACTTCGCCGGCAAAAAGGTCGCGGTGTTCGGACTCGGCGACTCGCAGGGCTTCGCGGACTCCTTCTGCGTCGCCGCCGATACGATCGCGAACGCGGCGAAGGATGCTGGCGCGACGCTCGTAGGCGAGGTGCTCAAGCTCGACGAGACAAACGAGGCCGACCAGACGGACGGCAAGATCGCCGCCTGGATCGCGCCGCTGAAGGCTCTCTGAAGATGAAGGCGTCAGCGCCTGGCAGATGGCTGGGTGGCGGTTGAGAAGCGGCTTGAGAAGACACATCCGCTTTTTCGGGAACTTGCGGTATCCGTGGGGACGCGTCTATGTATCCAGAATACGACCGTCGAGGGAGATCGTCACAACCTGCCAGGGAATGAACTTGCCGGATTTCTGCAAAGCCTTCTTTGCGGCCATCTCAAGCCCGCCGCAGCATGGGACCTCCATGCGCACGATTGTGACGGACTTGATGTCGTTCTCGCGCAATATCTCCGTCAGCTTCTCCGAGTAGTCAACTGGGTCGAGCTTCGGGCATCCGACAATCGTCACCTTGCCGCGCATGAACTCCTGATGGAAGTTCGCGTATGCGTAGGCCGTGCAGTCCGCCGCGATGAGCAGCTTCGCTCCGTTGAAGAATGGGGCCTTGACTGGCACAAGCCGTATCTGGCACGGCCACTGGGATAGTTGAGAGTCTGGAGTTGTGAGTTGAGAGTTGTCTTGCCGTGTCGGAAGTGGTGCAGCGACACGGTTGAACTGTCGCATCGCCTTGCCGGGGCAACCTCCTGGTAGGGGCACATGCTGGGCAGATGGAGATGGTGATTCAGTAAGTTTTGGTTTAGACATGGCAGATTCAACTCCTTTCAACTTTTCAACTTTCAACTTTTCAACCGCTTCGGCGTCGTAAGCGGCGGCCTCGCGCTCGACGATTTTGATCGCACCGGCGGGGCATTCGGGCAGGCAGTCGCCCATGCCGTCGCAGTAGTCGTCCTTGACGAGCTTCGCCTTACCGTCCACCATCGCAATCGCGCCCTCGTGGCAGGCGTTCGCGCACAGCCCGCAGCCCGTGCATTTCGCCTCGTCTATCTCGACAATCTTTCTTTTCATGGCCATTTACCTCCTGTTCACCTGTTGACGATGCACAGTATATCATTTCACGGCTGTGAAATATGTTGTTCCTCCAACATTGTGGAAGCGCCAGGAAAATGATAGACTATCTGGCATGGAACATGGAAGCACATATCTCGCGGTGCAGGCGAAAAAATGCCCGGTCTTCGACGGAATCGGGATCGAGAGCCTGTCCGCCCTGTTTGCCTGCCTTGGCGTGAAGCGGCGCCGCCTTGAAAAGGGGGATGCGCTGATGAGGACCGGCGAACGCGCCGACAGAATAGGCATTCTGCTGTCGGGTTCGCTTTCCGTCTCGGCATACGACCTTGACGGACGCCGCACCATCATCAAGCGGATAGGCCCAGGTGAAATCGTTGCTGCAGCACAGGCGCTGTCCGGGGCGGATGCGATGAGCGTCGATGTTGAAGCAGACGGGGACTGCGATGTTCTTCTCGTAAAGACCGACCGCATTCTCTCGCCCTGCGAGAACGCCTGCGCGTTCCACGCCCGCCTCGTCAGGAACATCATGCGCACGCTCGCCGTAAAGACGCTTGAGCTGAACCGGAAGATCGAGATCCTGTCGCACCGTTCCACGCAGGATCGGCTGATGTCCTATCTGCGTGCCGTGGCAAAGCAGAAAGGCACAGCCGAATTCGACGTTCCA
>Ga0256405_10002875_pt1 | contig 37463 bp, 45 predicted proteins | sample RumenRJG_02DNA_FD_189096 | JGI IMG/M metagenome (GOLD analysis project Ga0256405, IMG submission 189096) | Bovine rumen microbial communities from Lethbridge, Alberta, Canada - RJG_02 | ecosystem: Host-associated > Mammals > Digestive system > Stomach > Rumen | place: Canada: Alberta...
GGCTTTCACTAATGACGCTGGATATATAACAGACGCAGCAATAGAAAATCTTGTTACTTCAGCACAGGTTGAGACGCAGATTACCTCAAAGGGTTATGCTACTGTATCTCAAATACCTACGGTGCCAACAAGCAATACTGCATTCACTAATGATGCCGGATATATCACTAGTGCAGCTATTGCCAATATGGTTTCATCTACATATGTTTCAACTATTTGGAGAGGCACCCAGGCTGAATATGATGACATCCCAACCAAGGACCCAAATACTTTCTATATAATCACAAATAACTAATTGAACTATGGCAGAATATACATTTGATAAACATATGATGGCTGGTGAAAGGATAGATATTGCAAAAGCCTTTAATGCCTTTAATGATGGTAATGAACTACACTCCCCTTTTGCTGTAGTGGTGGGTGGTGATTTCTATACCGAAAATGGTTTATATGAAAGTGGACTGATAAATAATTGGCAAATACGAATCGCCGCCCCCAATCCCAAAAAGTCAGCAACACCAAAACCAACCGAATTTGAGTATAATTGGGACGTTGCCTATAATGGCGAAGGCCTAAAAACCTGGGAACTTACTACCGATGATTTTGAAAGTATGGCAGAATTCTATTCCCATTTCCCTACAGGAACTGGACTTCAGTTGGTGAATGAAGGTGATGATTTTAAAGGTCTTTGGTACATCAACTCAAAAGGTGATTATGAATTTGCGGGAAAGACATTCACTTTTGCAGAAAATACAGAGAGCTTCACTATAACCTGGCAAGATGATATCCCCGGTGATAAAGGTGAAATAGTTACCGGTTTTGTTGTAAGGACCACACCGTATACAGAACCAGAAAGATAATAACTATCTAATCTTTAAATAGTTATGAGTAATTTGCAAAGAATAAAAATAGGTTTTAATGTGGCTATGGGGGGTGACCCGGTATGTTTGTACAACGAGCCGTCTTCAATTCCACTTGACCATATAGAGGACGCTAACGGAAATACCATCTCATATAGCGGAGGTAGGTACTTTGACACGGTAGACGGGCTGAATGAGTTTACTTACTTCCTTACTGATGATACAATTGGTCATAATGCGTTTAGTAATATTGGTGAGAACGGTTCTCCGGTTGTTTCAATCTATATATATGGCGGTGTTCATAACCTTGGAAGCTATGCGTTCGCCGTTGGGAATATTTACAGCCAGGTTACCGCTATTACACTTGAAGAAGGTGTTGAGAAGATTGGTTATAATGACTTTGAGCCTTTAACCGGAAGAACATTTGAAACAATAGATGGGGTCTCTGCAATCACAATCCCTTCAACGGTAAATGAAATCGGGTGTAATGCGTTTTATAATTTCAACGGTGCTACATTCACATTTTGTGGAGCAACCCCGACATTTGATATGAGTGAAAATGGCGACCTTGGGAACAATACTACGGTATATGTTCCGGCAGCTTACCTGAATGATTACCAGACCGCACTATCCGCATATATGCCGAATATCTTTCCATATGGTGATGCCCCCGCTGACGATATACTTACCAACTTGAATATAAAAGCTGCGTATGTTGGTGCTGATGAGGTTGTTAAGATGTATTTGGGAAATGATGTTGTGTGGGAGCCTGAACCGTGCTCAAAATATGAGGAAGGTACCCAGGAACGCTGCGAATGTGAAGGAAAATATTGGTGGGGCGGTGAATGTCACGATGAACCTGAACCGGACCCGTGTGAGGGATTGACCGGGGAAAGCTTGTGCAATTGTCAAGGAAGATACTGGTGGGGCGGTGAATGCCACGATGAGCCTGACACTATGCCCACTACGCCGCTCACTTTTGAAATAACAGGTGTCGGTACTGGTGAAACCGGGTCAATAGGTCTAAGATTAAGCGGTGATACTGGCTGGGCTAACAGACGAAAGTTAACTTACTATTTAACCCACGAAGGGACGGAGACTAGTGGAAATTTAATGTTAAATGAGGCTGTATCAAATAGTGCTATAACAAGCTCGATATCCGGTTTAACTGTTGGCGACAAGATTGAATTCTGGGGTTACTCAGACCAGAGTGGTATGAGTGTAAGTACTAGTGCCTTTGAATATTTTGTAACAACTGCTGGTTTAACCGCAAAAGTTTATGGTAATGTAAATTCGCTCCTTTTTGCCGGTTCCTTCTATCACGGTCAACCAGTCCCACAAACCGGCGAAACTGCTGCATATGCATTTTATAAACTGTTTCAAAATAAAACCGGTTTCACTTTCGGTGCACCAGATGAATTACAGCATATAGTGCTACCGGTACCGGCTAACGGTCTGCAGGACAGTATATACCGCGAAATGTTTTACGGGTGTACCAATATGACTACTGCACCTGAACTGCCTGCTACAACCTTAGCTGCAAGCTGTTATAGGAGTATGTTCAACGGAGCTGGTTTGACTACCGCACCTGAATTACCCGCAACAACTATGGCTGATTATGCATATTTGTCTATGTTCGCTGATTGCCCTATTACGCAAGCACCAGCCCTACCTGCTACTACTTTAGCACAGAATTGTTACAGCAATATGTTTAGAGGTACAAACATAACTGATATGCCAAACTTGCCTGCAACTACCCTTGCACAGTACTGCTATCAAGGTATGTTCTCTGGTTGTACAAGCTTGACGGGTGTGACCGCTGAACTGCCAGCAACAACCTTGGCAAGTTATTGTTATCAATATATGTTCCAAGGTTGTACAAGTTTAACTTCAGCACCAGCACTACCAGCAACAACATTAGCAAATAGTTGTTATTATGGTATGTTCCAAGATTGTACAAGTTTAACTTCGGCACCAGAACTGCCAGCAACGACACTAGCCGGTAATTACTGTTACGGATATATGTTTGGTAACTGTACATTACTTAATTATGTAAAAGCTTTAGCAACAAATTCAGGCATAAGATTTAATCTAAATTGGCTAGCTGATGTTGCATCTAATGGTACATTTGTCAAACACCCAGATGCAACCTGGACAAGCGGTGTGAGTGGTATTCCTAGGAGCTGGACGGTAGAAGACGCTGATGTTTAACAATAACTATCTAATATTTAAATAGTTATGACAAATTTAGAAATAAATAAAGCATATGTCGGCAATACCCAGGTGGAGAAAATCTATCTGGGTACCGATGTTGTGTATGAGGCAACACCAGTAGGACCGACCGCCCATACAGCATCAGTACTCCTTGATGGTTCGGTAGTTATAGATTTGCCAGAAACCATCGGAGGTATGTATGAAATGGCCTTCTCTGAACCCTATACATCAATAACCTTATATTATGATAATGAGGTTGTTACGGCATCCACCCTTACAATATCAAGAGCTGGAAGTAAATTTACAACTGAAACAGATTATGAAGTGGCTAATATTGATACAGATACATACGGGGGTTCCTCAATTAATTCAATATCTTTTTATGCCGATAGTAATGATGTTTATATAGATTTCGCTCCATAATAGACACAGAAATATAATGAATAATAACTAACTAAATATGAGACATATAGGATTTTATAATTCAGGCGATGCGGTTCAAACACCCTAATACGACCTGGACTACCGGAGCTGATGGTATTCCTAGCAGCTGGACGGTAGAATACGCTGATATCTAAACTTATTCTACATACTGAACTTAAGAGCTCTCCTTGTGGGGGGCTCATTTTGCTATTTCCCCTCAATATCTATTAAAAAACAAAGAAAATTGACAAAAAATGGCAGAAAATAAGAACAGATACGACCTGATTTTGCAAAATAGTGCTTCCAGGTCCTCTTTTGTCTTTACCGGGCTGGAAGACCTCTCAGATAATGCCCTTTATTTTCACTTTGACCTTGATTTGGGGCTGGAAGAGGGGGAATACACTTATTGCGTCCTTCTGGATATGCGGGATGACACAGAATTTGACCTACGGATACCCCTTATGGACACAATTGTACATACGGAGGACGGAGATGTGGTTTTGAGGGACCTTCAACCCGTTACAGGGCTTCTCAGAGTTGGAAAAGAGATAAAGGAAGCCAATATTTATGACAATACGGCTTATACGGGGGAAACCACAGACGATAACAACACAATATTCTACTACGAAGGATAAATAACTGATAACTAATATATTATATGGAAGAAAAAAAGAATATTCAGCTTTCGGTGCTTGATATAGAGAGAAGGTATTCGGTTGATTATGCGGAATACACATACGGAAGCTCAACAAATAATGACAGACCGGTCGGGTGGGGTGAAGACAACGCACTACCGCAAATATACCTTAACTGCTATGCCAAATCTTCAACTCTCAAAGCCGCAATAATGTCACAGATAGATTATGTGCTCGGTGATGATGTGATTGTCAACGATTCAGCAGCCTATTGGAAGGAAAAGGTCAACAGAACCGGTATGACTATACGTCAATTTATCGCAAAACTGGCTTTCAACTATGCTGTATACGGTGGTTTCGCTATCCAGGTCATTTATAACAAATTAGGTCAGGTCGTTGAACTTTATCCGCTTGATTTTGGTAAGTGCAGGGTAAACGAGGACGGTACCAAGGTGTTTTACAACAAGAAATGGGGCAAATGGACGTCCAAGTATGATGTTTATGACAGATTTGACCCGAAAAACATAAATATGGAGAACCCTACCCAGATATATTGGTACAAGGGTGATTTCACTTCATCTATTTATCCTCTTCCCCAGTATAACGGGGCACTTTACGACATTCTTACCGAAGTGGAGTGCAGTAAGTACGCTCTAAACACCGTAAGCAAGGGATTTTCAGCAAGATACCTCATTCAGTTCCCGGAAGCGGCAAATTCACTCACAGATGAGCAGAAAAAAGGCATAGAGGAAGCGATAAAGACCAAATGGACCGGCGCTGATACAGATTTGAATGTGATGCTTTATTGGAGGAACGGAGATACTGATGCAGACAAGATTGAAATCAACAAAATTGAGACCGATGATAGCCACGAAAAATATATGGCGTTGAAAGATACTGCAAGACAGAATATATTCATCGCTATGCGTACTTCCCCGCTACTTTGTGGACTTCCAGTTGCTACCGCTTTCTCAACCAACGAATTCAAGGACGCATTCCAGCTTTATGACAAGACAGTTGTTGAACCAATCCAGGATATCATCAAGGAAGCGCTCTCAAAAGTAATGAGTGTTGAAAAGCCGATTTCCTTCAAGAAGTTTGACATAGACTTTTCAAGGGAGGAAGAATAAACTATTAAACAACGAAAGATATGACGGAAATAAAGAACATAAGGAATACGATGCTGGTGTCTCCCACAAAGGTAAAATCCTACGGGAATATCAACATAAACTGTAATGATGCTGAGATGGGTGCAGCAATCCGTACAGCACAGAATGTTCATCTCAAAGACGCTCTCAACAGGGACCTCATAGAGCATATCCAGCAGCTTGTATATAACAAACTGAAAGGGAATGAGGATACTATTGACGATGAAGCCAACGAGATGTACAAGGCATTTCTTGATGAGTATCTTGAGCCAGCACTCGCATATCGTACTGCTGTTGAATTGGTTACGACTACAACCTTAAAAATACGGGGAATGGGATTGGTCAAGAACTCGGACAATAATGTAAACACCACCTCAGCAGCAGAAATGAGTTACACAACCGAATACTACGGGGCACTCTATAATGATGCTCTCAATAGGGCGGTTGACTTTTTGTGTGCAAACAAGAACGCATTCGCCGAAATAGAAGACGGGTTCTGTACCTGTTCCTCTAAACCAAGGTTCGCACAGACCGGTTTGTTTTTGGGATAGTTATGCATATTTCCAAACGAACCCGTAAGCGGTTTTCGTTTTAGAAGAGAGGTTCTTTTGAATGTTTTGGTGGGTAAATACACGGGGACCATTTTCCTTTGTGTATTTCTCCACTTCAGAAGCACTATTCCACTTTTTTATGTAGTTGCCCTCCAAATCATATTGTACGATTGGTTTTTCATTACTTTCGGCTAGCCTTTGATTTCTTGTGCCCCAGTTGCTATTCTCTTTTGGAGATAAAAGATTGAGGTTTTCAAGGCGGTTATCAGTCTTATCCTCGTTTATGTGATTTACCTGCATACCTTCCGGGATTTGCCCATAGAATGCTTGCCAAACAAGTCGTTGAATCTGTACTCGGTATTGTTTCTTTTTTCCTTTGTACAATCCAACTTCTTTGTAGCCACGACTGTTAAGACGTTGGGTTTTGACACGACCTTTTTTGAAGGCTTTCCCTCCGTAATTGTGCTGCACGTATCGGTCCACAGTTCTGACCTCGCCGCAGTTGCTTATTTCGTAGGTTCCAGTAAAATCAATTTTAATCCCATCAAGCCAAAATACAACTGGCATCCATATAATATTCATAGAAAAAAAAACGGGTTGTCCCCTCTTTATATAAGATACAAAAAAAACTATTAAATAAAAAAAGAAAATGGCTGAATTAGTTGGTGATATGTTCCGGGGTATGCCCTGGTACTTGTACCTTATTCTGTTCCTATGTTTCGGGCTTATGATTGCGAGTTTCATAGTGCCTCCGCTTGGTGCAATATCCCCAAGTGTGCTTCAAGGTATTGCTATCATATTGGGTTTCACCTGGTTGCTATACACTACAGCCAACATACCGGTATTTATAGAACGAGGGGCAAAGATTAAGGCATCATACGGAAACGCACAAATTGAAATAGGAAGAAAGAATGAAATTGTACGGCGCGAGAACGAATACAACGAAAAGGAAGAAGAAAATGGCTAAAGCAGAACTGATGGTCCCGTTCATAAGGAAATGGGAAGGTGGATGGGCAAATGACCCTAGTGATGCCGGTGGTTGCACTATGGCAGGGGTAACTATCGCCACATACCAGAAATACTACGGAAAAGACAAGACTTGTGATGACCTCCGTTTTATCACCCAGGAGGAATGGCTACATATCTTCAAATGTGGCTACTGGGATAAGATGAAGGCAGATATGATTGAAAATCAGTCCATAGCCCAGTTATGTGTTGATATGGCTTGGGGTTCCGGCTCCTATTGGGCTATACGAAAGATGCAGAAAGCAATTGGTGTTAAAGATGATGGCATAATAGGTCCAAAAACCCTTGCGGCCCTTAATGCAAAACCACACAAGGAAGTATTTGACAAGATATGGAATATGCGTTATGAATGGCTCTGCAATATTGCGAAGAAGGGCAACAACAAGAAGTTTCTCAAAGGCTGGCTGAACCGTCTAAATGATATAAAATACGAAGATTAACAATAAGATTTACTTATGACACTACAAGAACTACTTAAACAGATAGGAGAGATGGGGAAGGCTCAGCGGCTGATTAACTTTTCTGCTGCAGGTACGAGCCTTGACCAGATGAACCCGATAAGTGTGGACTGGTATCCGCTTCTCTTCCTTTCTCCCACAGGCACACACCAAATCAGGGAGAATGTGAAGATATTTGACATAACCTTCTATTACATAGACAGATTGCTTGAAGACTACTCTAACGACATAGACATATTCAGCTCTGCGATTGAGAACCTTCAAAACCTCCTGAATGGTGTAAAGACGATTGCTGGTGTTGTTGATGTGGAAGACACTTATACAATCCGCAACTTCGCCAATACCGAGAAGATGAATGACAGGCTTGCCGGGGCTTACGCACAGGTACGAATCACAGTAGCAAAGGATAACTGCTTTATAGAAGGTGAAGAACCTGATAATGAGGAAAGTAGATAATGGAACTTGAAGAAGAACTACTATTCAAACAATATAACATTTCCGGGTACTCACAAGACAATACGGAAGATAAAAATGGGGAGGCTGATTAAGTCCTCCCCAAATTTGTAATAACTATTTATAGAGATAAACCCGGCTTTCTCACCTACGAAACACAACAGATTATAATAAACTTAAGGTATCCGGGTCTTGAACCACCGGGGCTTACATAATTGAGTTCCAAGCCCCTACACATAGAATAGTAGAATGAATATTTATCTTGACTCCGTTGGCAAAGATGTTTTTAGCACCTTCACACCCGGAAGGATTTTTTCTTTTAAAAGGGTGCCAGGAATTTCACAACTGCCAACACCCCGTTTTTCTTAACTTCACACTAATAAGATACATTCTTTTTCCCAAAAAAACAAGATTAAAGTCCAAGAGTTTGAATTGTTTTTTCCATCAAATCCACCTTCTTCAAAAATGGTGTGTCCTTGTCAAGTTTAAGGTATAACTCTACATACCATAAGTTTCTTTCCCTCTGTCGCTTGTTATTAACGTTGTCAACGCATATCCGTAGTATCTTGCTCTGCCATTCCTCAATTATGTTGTTCAACTGTTCCTCTGTTGCCTTGTATCTTTTTCTTGTCGCCACTATAACCGAATCGGCGAAGCTAAACTCATCGTATTCCCAGCCGTCTTTTTTGAGGTGATGGTCAGGTTTCTTCTTCGGTGCATATGTCCTTTCCGTCCTTCCCTTCTTGCCTTCAATCAAATATCTGTTGTAAATCAGCCTACCGCTATTTTTGGCTGTTGCTAGCATACTGTCCTGGGTCTTTCTTCCGGTAATTTCCCTCAAATATGCCGTTGCCGCTGTCTGAGTCCTGAACTCCTTCCTTTCATCTGTCACAACGTCCGTAACAATAGTTAGTTTATCAACTTTCATCCTCTTTTACCTTTGACTGCCAATTTATTAACGTATCCAGGAATAGTATTAGCGTATTTCTTGGCGATAAAATAACCGTACTGCCCAAATTGCTCCGATGAAGGATACTTGTATATGTAATTGCCGTCCGGGTTCTTCGTCTTCACACCCTTTACAACCTCGTACCCAAATAGTCTTCCGCTGCTGTTATATCTCTCATAAATGTAAATGTGCTTTTCCTCGTCAACACATTCCTTCTGGACCAGGGTGTCACCTTCAAAAGTAAATCTCTTTTTCTCCTTGATATCTGTCTTAAATGTCTGCATAATCTATATCGTTTAATTTGTTTAACATCGTACCATTTAATTCCGGTACCTTATAGTTTTACCTTGTTTTGATTTTTGTTTAGATGTTTATGAAAAAAAGTGGCAAAGCGGGGCTGTTATTAATATGTTCCCCCATCCACTATGTCGTCATCATCTTCGGGTACCGGACATTCAGGGTCAAAAAGCTCGTCGAGTTCACTTACCATTTGCCTGGCTATTTCGTATTTCTGGTTGTTATCCCGCTCGGTTTCCTCGTTAATGTCCTGCACCAACTCTGGAAAACGCTTGAAGTATTCCTCAGCGGCAATCCACCCATCATCATACAAATGCTGGCTTCCACTTATTCCTCTTTTAAGACCGATGAAGTAGCATACAAAACCAATAAGAAGCATACCGATAATGTAAATAAATGTGTTCATAGCTGTAATGTTTTATTCTTTTATTGTTCATTTATAAATAGCTATTTAAATCAAAACGACAGAAAAAAATGAATGTTTCTACATAATAATAGTACAAAAATTTGTTTTATTTTCAAAAAGAACGTATATTATATATGAAAACTTAATGGTTTTCAACTCTCTCTAAATGTAAAAACTCTTAGTTGTAATGGCGGGCTCTCACAATTCGGTGGGGGCCCTTGTTGTTTATATCAGGAAAATGTTCTATATTTGCGCATTTTCAAAAAAATATTAGATATGACACCGGAACAGAGAACAGCAATTAGGGAAAACCTCTACAACAAGAGTGTAAAGGAACTGGTTGAAGCACTATTGGATTCTTATGATGAACTGGAGGAAGCAAAGAAACTGCGTAGACGTTTTTTACAGATACGTAATCTCGTTTTGGGCCGGAAGAGAGGTCAAAACCAGGGCGCCCAAGGGTTAAAAAAGAAAAGCAGGACATTTAATCCTGCTTTTTTCGTATCAGTATTCTGTTGTATTAAGAGGCATACTTCCACTTATACCCGATATATTTCTGTTGCTCCCCCCTACAGCATTTTCCTATACCGCTATTCTTTGGACAGTTGTTCGCAGATTCCGCCTTTGATAGACTGGCATATTCTTCAACAAACACATCATCAAGCGTGTATTTACATACTTTCTTCGTCTTATCTTGGTTACCTTCCTTCCTGCTCCCGTAATTGCAATTGTATTTGTGTGTGCACCATTCAAGATTCTCAACACAATTGTTTAAAGGGTTTCCGTCCTTGTGGTTAACCTCTGTGTAGCCGTACGGATTTGGAATAAAAGCTTTAGCCACTAGTTGATGCCGGAATACATTCTTCCCTTCTATTCTCACAAAACAATAATTGTTAACAGTTCTTCCTCCAACTAGCAATTTTCCTTTTTGAATCCTTTTGTAGATGGTTTTACCTTTATGTGAAACTATGTATCTGTCTTCAGTTTTCACTTCACCTTTCCTATTTACAAAATATGAAGTGTTGTCAATTCTTTCCCATTCATTTTTATTACTCATTAAATCATAGTCATTATCTTTTTATTATTTTGGAGGGGGTGACAGTCTGAACATAGTAATGGTGGTACCTAGTATTATTTAAATTTAGATTGTCACCCCCTATTATAATTTTTAAAAAAGGAAAAGTCAATCTTTATTGGCCTTGGAAGAACTCTTTATCCGGGTTAAACGAACCACAGGACACATCATCACCAAGGTCAAGTTGGCAGGTTCCGTTGTTGAGATAAATTCCCCACCAGTCCTTCAGTTCCCCTCCACGGCACTTGCGAAGTCTCAGATTAGCCCTGTTGATATCATCTCCGTAATCCTTGTTGCGTTCCAGGTAGAGGATTGCCGATGCTGTTTGAAGGAGGCGGTACGAACCCTGGACATTTGCTTCGGGGGAATCATCGCTTTCTCCCTTCGCCCCTGACCGGTTTGTCTGTTGAGCCACCCAGATTGCTATGTTTTCCTCGCTAGCGAATGCGTCAATCTTCTTCATAGCCCTTTCAAGCGTCTGGTACTCCTTGTCAATAGCCAATCTCTTATCTGACGAGGATTGAATACAGCTCATATAATCAATCATTATTACGTCCGGCTTCCAGTCAGTCCTTTTCATCAAGGAGCGGACTTGTGTCTTTATCTCTTCAACCGTGGTTTCTCCATTAACAAGTTTGAGATACCTAAGGTTTTCCTGCCCGTTGAGAACATTCTTAAACTCCGGACAATCAGCAAATGCTCTGGCAAAGGCCGGTTCAACTTCCGGGTTGTTGTTGTGGAATGCGTTGGTGTTGAGACCGGTCATCGTTGCGTATACCTTCCTCATCATATCGCTTGGTTTGTCCTCAAAATAGAGAAACAGAACCTTGAAGCCGGAAGCCGCAATCATCGTAGCCATATAACTCATCAGCGTTGTCTTTCCGACACCGGTACCGGCAACGAGGATTCCGGTTGTTCCCTTGGCCAGACCTCCGTTCATCTGTTTGTCAAGTTGGGGTATGCCTGTCGTTACTCTTTCGTCCATTCCCTCGTTCATTACAATCTTATACATAGAGTATGGACTGTCGTATTTTGCCTGGGTCTTCTTCTCAATTGAGCGAAGCAGGTCTATTGCGTTTTCAATTGATTCCGGTGTATATCCGTCCTTCTGCAACTTGGAAGCACATAGATTATAGATTCTTTTTGCTTCCTGCTGTTTGAGGAACCGGATTCCCTTTTCAGCCACATCATCAATAGCATCGTCATCTGAGTTCCTGACATTCATAAACGCATCCTTGACGAGCCTATAATCTTCCTCGGTCTTGACGTCATCCTTTATCTGGTATTCCAGTTCCTTCCAGGTACAGAGACGCCCTTTCTTGTCGTTATAGCCCAGCATAGTTTTAACCAGGAGTTGGAGCCCCTTGTCATCAACGTCAGCCGGGTGCAGGTAACCGCATATCTCGTTAAAGTCACTTGGATTGTTCAAAAGATTCTTGATGAACTTGTATTCAAAACTACTCCCAAATGTATGCAGGTTCTTCTGCATTACTGTTTCTTCTTTCTTCTTGTATGCCATTTCTCTCTTGTTTTATCTGTTTAAGGTTATTGTAATTACTGTAATTTTGTTTTATGAAACTTAGTTGTGCTTGCCTTGACGGCGGCGCGGCCCCTTCTTTTTTGACGGCTTCGCCTGATTCTTTATTCTTATTATAAGAGGGGGTTGAGGATGAGCCGGTCCCCGGAGGGTTGTTTTGTTTCTTCCCTGTAGTGTTGAAGATATCTGTATTGAAGAATACATTTATATTTTCTTCTTTCAAAATAATTTTTGGAATATGATGGTTCTTTATTACATCTTCAATATTGATAATCTCCAGCAAACCTTTATCTATAAGTTTACTTACGTATTTTTGGATAAGGTGAGGGTCAGATTCTCCCATAGCATTCATAATATATCTATAACTCATTTGGAGGTATTTGTAATGTTTGTTTTCAGTAACATTCTTCCAATATCCTATTATTGTTAAAAGAATATCCTTTTCATAACGATTCATTACTTTATTACTATAACTCCAGATTTCGTTATATCCTTTAAAAAAACTACTCATAATTCTCTATAGATTATCTATTCTTTTTTTCTTTGGTATTATCTATGATGTATGTAGTCTCACTACACAAAATCTATGTAGTCTCACTACATAGCCTATGTAGTCTCACTACACAAAATGTATGTAGGTATGTAGCCAGACTACATAGCATCTTAGTCCGTCCAGTCATTACTCTTACTTACCGGACCGCCCACCTGATTCAGCCGCCCGGCAAGGTCCTGTACCTCATCAATCATCTTGTTGAGACGGGCATCGCTCATAAACCACGGCTCCCGCAGCATATCAACGCACGCATTACCAATCCTCGCAAGAATGACGAACTGCTTCCAGTAAAGGAACTGCTCCTTACACAAACTCAACCTCTCAACGGAAATATTCCTTCTCAATACCTCAAATGTCTCTATGAGTTCCTCTCTCTCATAATCAGAGTTGACACGGCGGAATACCTCAACTTCCAACGCATCATATGTAATCTCGCTCTCATATTTGGCTCTCATATCAATCAGATTTCCAACGATTGTCTTAAGAGGCAGCTGTCCAAAAAATGTCTCGTTGATATCAAGCCCCGGAAGCATCTCATCAAAGAACTCCCTGTCTTCAATCAACGCCTTGGCAAGAATATGCTGGTACTCAGAAATGATGTGGTTCTTCTCCCCGGAACAACATCCAAATAAGTTAGTGTTATTGTTCATCTTCAAGCTGTTTTATAATCTCTTTATACGCTTCGGTCTCCTTGTAATCAGGTCCATAGCACCATTCAAGGGCTTCTTTAATTTGTTTTAATTTTTCTTCCATAATATACTGTTTTTCAATTTATTGCATACAAAAAACCCGGCTATGACCTATTTGGGGATTCTGTCATAACCGGGTCGCAGTCCATAAGTTCTGCTTATATGTCCGTCACATCTCAACGCCGAATCCCCATAAGGCAGTTGGATATGTTTCATTTCTTGTTCTATATAATGATACACCCTTTTTCCGAACAAAACAAGAGTAAGTGGAAAAATATTTGTACCTTTTATTATAAATATGGCGATGTAAGAAAAAAATCACTATCACCCCAAAAAAAATTTGTGGATATCCAAAAAAGTTTGTAATCTGATAGAGAAAGGAGATTGAAACATCGCCAACGAAAATATTTCATTTTTTTCCTTGGTCCCCCTTGTTTCGGAAATTTCTTTTTTGTATTATTATAGTGTAAGGATGAGACACTACTCCAGGGTTCTCCCCACGGGCAAGAAACTGTACGCATAATATAATATATGTAAAGCCCGGTACTGACTGATTCAAGCTGGAGGTGATGAAAGTTGGTACCGGGTTTTTTTATTGAAATATTTTTACCGAGATTGCAAGTTTGGCACGATATTCGCATATAGTACAATCGTAAGACAAAATAAAGAAACATTAAGCAACAAAATTTAAGAAACATTAAAATTTAGAGATTATGGAAAATAAAACTTTTAATGGCGACAACGGCCTGGCCAACCCTACCTATTCTTTCAAGTATGTTGAGAGCTCCTTTATTGACGGGAGGGAGATGTCATATAACGAGAAAACCTGGACCGCAGAGGACCTTGCTGACTACAACCGCTTCCGGGACCTCTGGCAGGAGCTTGAGACCTTTGACGAGGGTTACCGCCTTTCAGAAATCGGTTGCCTTGCTGATGGTGAGCCTGTATGTATGGGCCTTGAATATAGGATGACTACCGACTATGGTGAGACCATCAACTTCATCCGGGGTATCTCCTACAAGATTGCCGAATAAGATATAAGTTAAACAACAGGGGGCTTGAAACATAGCCCACAAATAAAATAGAGAGAGTATGGAGATTGACAAGAATAGTGGAATGTGGGGTATTGCTTGTTCGTACGCCTATGATGAAGCCAAAGCCAAGGGAATGAGACGGGGTGGAATACCGATGTACAACTATGTCACCAAGAGAGCCCCGGAGATTTATAAACAGTTGGAGAACAAGACATACAAGTTTCAGAAATAGAAATGGGCGGGTGTCCCATTCATAAAAATAATTAAAATACAGCGAAGAATGTTTTTAATTATTGTACGGTAGTAATAATCAACAACAAAACACCATCAAGGGTCAGTCTATCATCGTCTTCCTATGACTGGCCCTTTTTTATATCATATCGGAATGTTAAGCAGCGTATTCCCATTTAAAACCGCCGCAACTATAATGTCCAGGTTTATGTTGGCAGACCGCCCTCATATTATTATGGTCAATATTGTTTAAGGCAGCAGCTTCTTTCATACATCTGTAACGCTCAATTACTTCGCCAGTCCGTTTGTCAAGCTTTAAAACTGCTCGTCCCCTCCGTTCTCTTTGACTTTCAAGTTGTTTTGCTTTTGTTAAGGGATTAGCGTTATTTTCAGCGACCGATACAGCCCGAAGATTGCACAACCGGTTGTCTGTTTTGTCTGTGTTGATATGGTCAATAACTAAACCCTTTGGTATCAGCCCGTAAAAACACTCATAAACGAACCTGTGTGAAACCATAGATTTTTTTCTTAAGGAATCTGTAAAACATAGATAACCGGTATCTTTTAGTGTTTGTTTAACGATTTTGATTGAATCTAATGGGAATAAGGAGGTTTCATCTATTCTTGCTATTTCTCCTTCTTCGTTTGCTACATAACCTATAATTATAGGATGTTCTTTCCAAGTCATAGTTTTAGTTTTTATATTATAATTTTATTATAATATAAGGGAGGACGGAGTAATTGTCAAGGGTATGCAGTAAAACAGCTTAAGCTATTGGGTTCGTTCTGATATAAAAGCACCTAAAATCTACAATTTTGCACTATATCGGCAGCACTTTTGGAAAAAAATGCTATCTTCGTAATTTGTAAATCGTAAATTTTTGGATTATGGACGTCTACGTTTATGACGATTCTCGAGAAGAAAAGGGTGGCGAGATTGAGTTCAGCACCCAGATAACCCAGATGGCCTACTCCAAACTGCTCAAAGAAACCATCATCAAGGAGGTCAGCAAGGTCTTTTAACCGCCTCTTTTATTGACTTTTATCCATTATCCACCTATCTTTTTAAGGTAGGTGGAATTTTTTTACAATTTTTTCTACACAAAACCAAATCATTTTCACCTGAAGATATATTTATATGTAGTAATAAACAAATACATATATGGCAGACAATTTTGAAATAGACGAAAGAAAAGGAAGAGAAAAACTGAAACAGGACTATAAAGCCTCCCCATATCTGATTGACTATGAATTCACCCAGAACAAGTTTGACAGATTGGATTGTTTTTCCACCGCCCACACCCCCAATAAGGACATAACCTACGCAAATGAGATAAAGTTTAGAGGTATACCGATTGACTTGTATTATGACGATGGTTTTATCCTTGAATACAACAAATATGAGGCTTTGATGGAGGCACACACAAACTCTGGTTATTGCCCTTTGTACATATGTTACTTTAATGATGGAAGAATAGTCTGGGACATAACCAAGTTAAATAATGTTGAAGACCGGTGGATAATGAAATGGTGCACAAAAACGACCGCAGAAAATTACGGCAAGAGAGTACTCAAGAAGGTCATTCTATTATATCCAGAGGAAGGGAAGATAAGAAGAAGAATAGCAAGTTAAAACAAAGAATGAAGAAAAGAAATAAAAATCCTTTAATAAACTATGAATTAAGGACAAATAAAGAAATCGCCGATGAGGCTGTCAGTAGCGGATTATTGGACGATTGCATTTACTTTCAGTTTCAAAAGGTTAAAAAGACCGAGCCCTGGAAATGTCAGTTCAGCGGAGACTTAAAGAACGACATATACCTGGTACTGCTTGACTATGACAACGCCAAACTGAATGATGCTTATCACAGGCATTTCAACGCATTCATAACCCGCATTATCCTTAACAACGTACTGAGCACTTCAAGCAATTTCCACAGCTGGTACTTGAAGTTTATGAACAAGTCAAATGATTTCACCGACACACCCGACTATGAAGACAATTGAACAAAGAATAGAGGAAGAATACACCGCACATAACGACCTGGAAGATGATGAGATGTACTGGACGAAGGAAGCGCTCAAAAACTGTCTAAATACGGTGGAAAGGAAGATATTCATCACTTACCTGGAAGAAGGCACTTATAAGGCTACTGCAAAGAAGTTCAAGGTGAGTTATCCAACGGTAAAAACCTATGTAAATAATCTTAAAGCAAAAATAGCAGAATATGTTGATACAAACATTTCTAAATCTGATGATAATTAACCTGATTGTATGTCTTGTGCACGAAGCCGGGTTCTTTGAAACACTTGATGAGATGATAAGCCAGAAATACAGGTTCCATCATCTTCCATATATCTTTATGTGCGGTCTTTGTCAGGTTTTCTGGCTTAGTCTTCTCTACATCATTATAGTAGGACCATTCAATCTATTTACAATCGCTCTCTGTCTGGTTAACGCCCATCTCACAAAAATCATCACCCCTCTCTATAAGTTGGTGGAGAACCTGGTTTTAAAGATTATAGAACTATTAAACAAGTGGTTGGGGCTGTAATTGTGACCCAACTTCAAAAACTAATGAAAAAGTCTATGGTTTTCAAATAGTTATGGATAAAAAAGACGAAAAAGAAGCGTCATAAACTAACGGCGCACACACAGCAAATAATAACAATACAATAAATACTAACAAATGGAAGTAAAGAAAATATCAAAGGAAGAGTACGAAAAGCTTATTCCCTGGGAGAAGGACATTTTAGCCGCCTATAAGAATTCCTACCTGCATATGACCGGAAGTGATTTCTTAAAGGTTGCTGAGATATACAAGGAAATAACGGGTACCGCCCTCACAAGGTCTCAGATGGGTTGCAATACCTGTCGTTTGAATGCCTTACGTAAGCTTGGTGAGATGTATTCCAACTATAAGGATGCGGAGAAGGAAAAGAAGCCCAGGAAGACAAGGACAAAGAAACTGGAAGTGAATAATGACGGGGAATAACAGACAGGAAGGCTGGGTACCGCTTAAAAGATTGGAGTTGAATGTTATGGTGCAGGAAATGATAACGTCCGGAATGACCAGAATGGAGATAATCAACGCATTAAGGGAGAAGGGATTAACCTATGACAAGGCAGAGCACGCCTACTACATAGCTTTAAAGGATATGGCGCCCTCACCCGACTTTATAGATGATTACAAGCGGGGACTAATCCAATTGAACCTGGACAGACTGGAAAAGATTATCAACGAGACGATTGGGGGTAATTTCCAGTCCAAAGCAGTAGCCCTTAAAGCGATATCAGAAATCAATAGAATGGTGGGTGCTACTGATGGCAACAAGATAACGATTGCACAGAAGGACAAGGACGATAACCAGCAGATAATAGAGATAGATTTCAGCAAGTAGTGAAGATTGTTTTTCCTAAACTTACAGCGTACCAGCAGGAGGTTTATGACTGGCTGCAAGACCCGTACAAGACAGGGAAGATTGCGGTCATCAAATCCGTACGTCAAAGCGGGAAGACTTTTTTCATTATGACGGAAGTATTGCAGATTGCCTTGAAGCATATATGTACGTCAGCCATTTATGAACCAACGCTGACCCTTGCAAGGAACGTATACAAAAGCATCTATAAGGCGTTGGAAAATACGGGCTTGATTAAGATAGCAAATGCACAATTACTTGAAATAGAACTCACTAACGGCTCCACAATACTATTCAAGTCCTACGAGCAGATGTCCAGGGGTCTTACGGTTACCGGAATACTTGTCCTTGACGAAGCAGCATATGGGGACGATGAAGTAATCTATTCAATCCTTCCCCTGGCTAATGCAAACAACGCCCCAATCATAATAGCATCAACCCCTTTCACTATGGAGGGCTATTATTATGAGATGTATATGCAGGGACTCCAGAACAAGGATAGCATAAGGACATTTGATTGGAGCAAGCACCCGGAGACAAGCAGATTTCTTACGGAGGAAAAGAAGGAACTCTATAAGCAAACGATGTCCAGGGCTAAATACACTACTGAGGTGCTTGGTGAATTCCTTGCTGATGGTGGTCTTCTCTTTCAGGGGCTTGATACGTCACAAGGCAATCCGGACCCCACAAGCAAAATCATCTATCTGGGTATTGACTTCGGAACAGGGACGGAAGAGGATTATACGGCTCTCAGCGTCCTCAACAATCTTGGGCAAATGGTTAAACTGTACAGGACAAACAACCTGACCCCGACACAACAGGTAGAATGGTTATGCGGGCTTATCCTGGACCTTGCAAGCAAATACACAATCCGTACTGTATTATGCGAGTACAATTCAATCGGTAGTGTCTATATAGATTTTATGAAGAAGAAGCTGTCAAGGAGAAATATAACGCTCACCAACTGGACAACAACCAACAAATCAAAGCAGGACCTGGTAACAAACTTTCAGATTGCCCTTGAAAACAACTACGTACAGATACTGCCAGACCCGGTCCTACTTAATGAGTTGAAGAAATACCAGGCAGAGATAAACAGCAAGACCAAGACCATCAGTTATAACGGGTACAAGGCCCACGATGATACGGTAATTGCTACGATGCTCGCTTATTGGGCTTACAAGAAAAACCTGGGGCAAGTTGCTTTCAGTATAGCTTAATTGAGAACTATAATTGATAACTAATTGATAATGAACAATAATTCAGTTTCATCCTGGACTTCATTAACCGTCCGGGATTATATAAAGATGAAGGAGATTGCCGGTCTTCAAGTAGCTTCAGAAGCGGAAAAGAACCTGATGGTCGCTGCATTACTGGCAAGGATTAATTACAAGGACTTTGAATTGCTCCCCTTAAAAGATGTGGAGGAATATATGGACAACGCCAAATTCCTTCTTGAAAAACCCGTTCCCGATAAGGCAAGGAGAGAATACGAGATAAACGGAAGGACTTACAGATTGTTCAAGGACCCCAGCGAAATGAGTGTGGCACAATATATTGACTTCGCTGCGATTGAGAAGGAGGGGTTTGACAAGATGCCCGCTGAAATGCTAGCCATATTCCTTGTACCTGACGGACACCAATATAATGACGGATATGACAAGGAGCAGCAGATTGAGGATATGATGGATATGAGCGTAACGGAGGCTTTGGGTGTATGCGATTTTTTTACGAAGCGGTTGTCCAAATCAATCAACTTAATTCTGACGGCTCTGAGGCTAAGGATGAAGTGGATGAGGATAACCGCAAGGAAGGAGGACAGGAAAATGATGAAAGCCTTGGAAATCCAGATGAGAACGTACCTCAAAGAAATAGAGGATATATATGGCTTGATTGTGTAAAGGCGGTATCTGAATACACACATTACGATTGGGAGAAGGTGTTCAGGATGAGCGCTATGGAATTCTTCTCTTTTATCGCATATATAAACTTTGACCGCAGAAGGGAAGAAAGAAGGATAAAGGCATTACAGAAGAAACACTAAGCATACTTCCAAATATATCCGTAAGCAGTTTTGCGTTTTCCACGGCAGCAAGAGGAAATGTTTTGATTGGCATATCCAAGTTCTCTTTCTATTTCGATTGTGCTAAACCAAGTGCAGATGTGAGTACCATCAAGCATAAACTGCTCAACCTTTTTGCTTTTTGTTTTTGCAGCTCTCACATTCCTTGTCCCGTAGTTGAGGTTCTGTTTCGGGGTCATCAAAGAAAGATTTTCAAGCCTGTTATCAGTTTTATCCTCATTTAAATGGTTGATTTGCATACCTTTAGGAATAGGACCGTTGAATGCTTCCCAGACAAGGCGATGAACATAACAGTTTTTTTTCTTTCCATTTTTGCACAAAAGAACTTTCAAATAACCACCTGTGCCTTTCCTTGGTCTGAGAATCTGTTCCTCACCTGTGTGATTATAGTTAAGTGATTTCACATTTCCAAGGTCGCTCACCCAGTAAAGACCCTCGTACCCCGGAACGGGTTTCCAATATTCTATTTTCATAATTAAGTCTTTTATTAAATATACAAAAAATAAACGACATAACAAACTAAAGATGAGTACATTAGACATAAAATGGTCCAGCTTAGAAAGGGTGTTGAACGAATTCGCCGACACCTTTATACAGAATGCGAGGGATAACTTACAGGCAAATAACTCAAACGCTTCCTACGACCTCTACAATTCGTTTGAAAAGATAATTGAAATCGGGGAGGACAGCTATTCGGTAAAGATATCCCTGGAAGACTATTGGTATTACGTAAATAACGGAAGAGGACCGGGGAAATTTCCACCCACAGACAAGATAAGGAATTGGATTGAAGTAAAACCAGTTGAAATCCAGCCACTTAACGGAAAGACACCTACTGTTGACCAGCTGACTTTCCTGATATCAAGGAAAATTGCAAAAGAAGGCACCGATGGAAACAGGTTCTTTGATGAAGCGAAGGAACAGACAATCAGGGACTTTGAGATGAGGATAAACCTGGCGATTGAGGAAGATGTATCCAATTATATCCTTGAAATCGTTGAGAAAGGAATGAAGGACGCCCTAACCTAATAACTATTAAATCTAAACAGTTGAACTATGGTCTACAACCCTATTTACAGAAATACGTATTACACTACATCAGCAGATACGCTCCATTACCGGATTATGCTTGACGGTGAAGAGATATATGCTGGAAAAGCCGTAAAATATCCCGATGCTGACGAAATGCAGATAAACCTGGACAAGATATGCAGGAATTACCTTTCGTCTGATATCCAGGACCTTTTGACGGACCTTCCTACCAACACAACCAGACAGTACAATTCAAACGCACAGAGGACATTTGACTTTCACATAGGGTCTTCAACGACTGCCGCACAGAATTATATGTTCTACAACGATTATTCCTACAATACGGACAAGAACATAACAGGTACGGTAATCACTTCAAACCCGATAAACGGTCATTATGTTCCCGGTATGCTTAAAGTCCGCACCACAAGGATAACATCATCATCAGCCCCTACCGTATATACCGAGGGACTTACAGGAAACGGGGAAACCTTAGGATATGACACACAGGTAAAGTGCACACCTTATGTCCTATATTATCTCAACTCTTACGGGGGCTGGGACGCATTTGTCATAGAGGGAAACACCGTAGTGAAGGACGCATACACCACCTATTCAACGGACCGGTCTTATGACAATACGACACTTGAATTTGAGAACAACAAGTACGTACAGGAGATAAAGACAACCTTCGTATGAATACCGGTCTTTTAAGTGATGAACAGTCAAAGAACCTGGCAAAGAACCTGGTCGGAAGCCTTAAAGTTTATCTGCAGAATATTGAGGAAGGCTGGGTCGCTCCTGTTGTGATTACCGATAACAGCGTTGATTACCAGACATATGCAACAAACGGAAAGAAACTTAGCCAGTACAAGATTACCGTTCAATTGTCTCAAACTCGTATAAGGAAATAATAGTCAATAACCTATGAAAAATGATGTAAGGCTGTTTATAGGCGGCAAGGAGGTAGAATTCAGCAAGGACCCGGCAATAATGCTTAACTATACGGAGAAGGACCTGCACAACCCGACAATTGTGAAGAATTCTTTCTCCAAGTCTATCGTATTGGAGGGAACCCCGAGGAACAACGATATCTTCGGGCATATATGGGACTTGACCCGCATTCAGTCAAATTTTAACTTCAATCCCATCAAAAAGACTGATTTTCAATTATTTATAAATGGAGAACTCTTTGAGAAGGGCTATGTGAAATTGGATAAGGTCACAGTTACGAACAACACCAGGCAGTACAACATAACTCTCTATGGGGGCTTGGGTCAGTTTTTCTATAATCTGTCATATGACCAGGACGACAAATCAAATACGAAGAAGACCCTGGCATCATTAAAAATCCACGATGCCTATTCTGTTGAGCCGGAACTTGACTTTGACATAACGAAGGAAAGCGTATATGAAGCCTGGGGACAATTGTGCGGTTGGGGTGAGACAAGGAATGACAGGTGGGACATAATAAACTTCGCCCCCTGCTACAACGGTATTCCAAACGATTTTGATGCAGCGAAGATACTGATAAACAATAACGGGCTTCAAGCGGGATTTTCAAAGGGTGTGACGGAAGGCGGTACCACTTACAGACCGGTTTATAACGGAAGTCTCAACCAGAACGGATATTCCCTAGGAGAGATGCAGGAGGACCTTACGGAATGGGAAACCAGGGACCTCAGAAGCTGGTTGCAGAGACCGGTTGTGAATATGAGAGCCATTATTGACGCTTGTTGCCAGCCGGAGAACAACGGAGGGTATGAGGTAAAGCTTGACAATCACTTCTTCCACGCCTTCAACCCTTATTATTATGATTCCTGGATGACGCTTCCGCTTATTAAGGACCTTGACGGAATCGGTGGTGGTGAAACAGAGGAAGTTACCGGTGCTACCCTTTCCAGGGGTTCCGGTAAACCTTATTGTGAGAAGCTGTATAATGTCAATTTCAACACCTCCACCCTTTCTTCATACAATAATGTTGAAATGCTCCTTGAAGCTGACTTTATCAAGGACCCGGAATCAGTAGGTGCGGCTAATGACCTTTATATGGCAAGGTACTACAAATCAACCGGAGGCGTAACGTTACAGGGCAGCAAATACGTAAAGAAATATAAATACTCTTGCGGTATTGTAGTTCAATTGCTTGCATTTTCACAGGCAGGAGAGGTTGTCGGACAGTCAAATGCATATCTGCTTGCAACGGAGAAGAACCACGCAAACAAGAGCACCCCATTATGGAATGACTTCTACAGAGAGGATGGTGATTTCGGTGTTGAACCTAATTATGAATTCGTACAAGGATATTTCCGTAGGAAGTTGGACGGTACGTATCAGTTCTGCACTATGGACGGAGAACCTTTCTATATCAAGTTCACATTCAGCGCCCCTACTGATTTTGCTTCATTAAGGGTCAAAGTCAAGACACCGTACAACCAATACACCAAATACAAGTTCTCCGGAAGTGATTGGCATCCATATACGTCCGACCATTCAGGCTATTGGATAAATTTATACAACGAAAGGTCAAGGGAAAGAAGCGGTAATTATACCCAGGCTCAGGTTGTCAATCTTGACCGTATCAAAGGCGATATCAGTTTCTCGGTAAAGTCTATGACTGCAATTGCTACGGACTACGAAGGGCTTTTCTCAGGCACCAGAATCACCAAGGAAAAGCTTCTCACAACGGACAAGACCCCAGCTGATTACCTTCTGTCCTACTGCAAGATGTTTGGGCTTTACTTCTACTATGATTCAACGGAGGAAAGCGAGGAACCGGACAAATATCCTTCCGGGGTTGTGCACATTATGGACAGGGACACCTTCTATACTGATGAGGTGGTTGATTTGGAGAAGATGATTGACTGGAACAAGAAGGTTGAGATTACACCCGCACTAGCCGCTTCAAAATGGTACAGATATGATGTTGAACATATTGATAGTCAGGCAGAAACGGAATACAAGGAACAGTACGGACAGCAATACGGGTCACAACTACTGAACACCAACTTCAATTTTGACAACAACACAACGGACCTTTATGACGGTAATGCTTTCAAGTCAGGTGTTATGGTGCTGGAAAAGGACAAGTACTTCAAAAGGATACTTACCCAGGGGCTTCCGAACTACATAAACAACGGACTTTCTTACAGTCTGTTTGCAAGGGATTCATCTTCTGAAGAATTCCAGACCTATGAAATGGATTACCCGATGAGTACTTCCCTGATGCAATATGACTTGAACCCGGACTACAAGGGTTATGACGTATTCCCTAAACTTCAAGCACATACGGAAGACAATTCTGCATCAGACGGAAGCGGTGTTCTCCTTTTCTTCAAGGGTGTTGTGAATACAAGTACTCAGTCAGGTACCACTTACTACAACTTGACCGATGATGTTCCGGATATGGTTTATTTGAATGACGCTACGCCTTGCTGGATACTTACATATAGGGAAACTGATGCCGGTGGTAACAGGATTGCATACCAGCTTGACAACCTCCCCTATTTCACAAGGGACCTCATTCTCTACGGAACAAAGGGAAATATCGTACACAGCTGGAATTTCGGGCACCCTCAGATAACATTCGCACCGGATACCTATACAACGGAAGGAGACAGCATTTATGACGTAGCTTGGAAGAACTATGCGAGGGACCTTTATAGTGTTGATACGAGGAAACTTACCTGTTATGTAAAGGCAGAAATGGACGGAAAGCCTAGGCCTTGGTGGTTAAGGAGGTTCTATTGGTTCCAGAACAGCATATGGGCTCTCAACAGCATAAAGGACCTCAATATGAGCTCATTTGACACTACCAAGATGGAATTCGTCAAGGTGCAGGATATGAACAACTACAAACTTGACCAGATTGAATACCAGGGCATAAACAATATTGAAATAGACCAGAGTGTGATTTCTTGCGAGGCTCAGACCGTAACAGGTAGGGTGATTATGCAATCCGGTGAAGGCTGGGTTGTAGGCGATGTGATTACAGGTACGGACGAAGACGGAAACCGCCACTATATTGACCCGTACGACAATATGAACCCGACAAGGGGAAGTGGACAGATGGTTACGGAATTCACACTCAGCGTACCGGCCAATACGGGTGACACCAACATTACCTGGAGGGTCGGGATTGAGGATGACTTTGACAAGTGGTACCACGCTGAATTCGTACAGGAGACCTGCAATACGGCTGCTACGCTTACGCTGTCCCCTACTGCACAGACGGTATCCGCAAACGCAACGTCAGCCACATTTACGGCAATTATGCGCAGGGCTTCAAATCTTGCGGTAAGCGGTACGGACAGTTGGGCTAGACCTACTTTGAACGGAACCACCATTACTGTTCAACTTGATGCGAATACCGGGTCACAGAGAACAACGACAATTGTGGCTACTGCTACCGGAAACAACGGTGAAAGTCTCAGATATGCGGTTCCTCTTACACAGGGAGGTATCGGACCGATTGAAACCGATGTTGATGAACTTACCCTTGAATATACCCAGGCTCCGGATGTCGTTGAAGTGATTACCGATGATACCTGGACCGGAACAATAACAGATAACAGTTAAGATGATGGCTTATTTCACAATAGAACCTTCTACCGGTAATGGAAGAACTAATGTAATCGTAACACCGAGCAGTTATAACAATAGCGGGGAGGACAGGGTTTCAACACTTACCCTGTCCAATTCCCGGAACAGCAAGACCGTAACACTCAGACAGAAATATCAACCATATATGCAGCAGGTTAACCCCACAGTATTTCCTGCAACCGGTGGGACGATATCCTTCACCGTACACACAGAATATGATATTGTGTTCAGGTCAGTACCGAGCTGGATAACGATATCGCTTAACGGAACAACATATAGTCAGGGTCAAAGGATATCTTCCGGTGTTGCTGATAACCAGACATTCACACTTACGGCAGAAGCGAACACGGAAACAACTTCAAGGTCAGTATCTTCCACCTTCAATATGGGACATTATATCGGGAATGAGCTTCAGAATAGGGTCAGTTATTTCTCCTTCTCACAGGAAGCAGCAGAAGAACCGCCGACACCTGTTTACCGTTCTTATGAAATACCTTGGGAAATGGCCACAAAACTTGCTGATAATGAGGGGGTTATATTTGAGCTGAGAGCTGATGCGCCTGATGGAACATACACTTCATATACTGGAACTTGTGTGGGAAGTGTTAATCAAGAGGGATATATGGTCTTGCAAACAACTGTAGCAGACCCGGCTCTTACCTTAGCAGTCTATATTATGAACCTGAACAACTTAGTGTCAGTACAGGGTCACATTTACTACGGTATTGACCAAGCACACGAAACAAGCCTATATATAGGTGAGCCAGTAACTATGGATACGCAATTTATTGATGGAACTCATATGATATGCAACCTTGATAACCCGAATTATAACTATTAAATCCAAACTGAAAATATATGGCTTCAATAGAGGAAATACTTGGAAAAAATATCAATAGCATAAAGGAACTGAGGGCGGAAATCAAGAACCTTCAGGATAGCCTTATTGGCGTTGATGCCGATAGTGAGCAGTTCAAGACCACTTCCCAGCAACTTGCAGCGGCACAAGAGGAACTTACGAAGGTTACAAGAGCCGGAAAGGAAGAAAATAATGCAGCGAAGGACAGTATTGTCGGAATGAAGAATGAGTACAAGGCTCTTTATGACCAGTACAAACTTCTTTCCGATGAGCAGCGTAATTCTGATTTCGGCAAGAATATGGCTGAATCCCTGGAAACCCTTTCTTCCAAAATCAACGACACACAGAAGGGAGTAGGTTCCTTTAAAGACAATATCGGTAACTATACAGCATCAGTATCAGAGGCTTTCAACAAGATGGGAATATCTATTGGGGGTCTACAGGGTCCATTTAAGGCGGCTCAAACTGCTTCCGGTGGTTTGAATACCGCTTTCAAGACCCTTGCCGCCAATCCTATTATGATTGCAATCACCGCTATTGTCGCTATTCTGGTGAAGGCAGCAGCTGCAATAAAGCAGAATGAGGAACTGACGATGAGGCTGCAACAGGCATTAAGTGTTTTTAAACCAGTACTTGACGCCATTTCCAACGCTTTTGACTTCCTTGCAGGTATAATTGTCAAGGTTGTTGAGGGTTTTGCAAAGTTCTCTGCAAAGGTTCTTTCCATAATCCCAGGAATGAACAAGGCAATCAAATCTCACCAGGAACTTGCAAAGGCTACTGATGAACTCACCAAGAAACAGAGGGAGAATGAAATTGTCAACTCACAGAAACAGGCTGATATTGAAAGACTTAGAGAGGAAGCTTCCGCAACTGATGATGTTATTGAGAAACAGAGACTTCTTGAAGAGGCCAAGGCGAAACAGGCCGAGATAGACCAGGCGAATATTGAGATTGCACAGGAAGAGCTGCGTATAATGCAGGAATATAGTGAAAAGACCGCCAATTCAGCAGAGGAAAATGAGAAGCTTGCGGCAGCCCAGAAGAAGGTGAATGATGCAATCGCCCAGGGCGAGAAGAACGCCAGAATGTACAACAAGCAGCTTGACGCCGTTACACAAACCACATCATCAGCTGGGAATTCCGTTGAAGACTACAAGAAGAAGGCGAAGGAGTTACACGAACAACTGATTGAGGATAACAAGGACGAACTGACCAAGCTCACGGAAAAATATGAGAAGGAAAAGAAGCTTCTTGAAAAATATCACTATGACACCAAGCTCCTTACTGAAAAATACGAGAATGAGCGCACTACTATAATAGGTAATGCAGCAAAGAATTCGCTCCAAGAAAGAAGGGCATCATACAATAAAGACCTTGAAAGCTATAGTAGGCACATCTCCTTAGTACGAGAACTATTACAAGATGACCCTGTCGGTTTAGCAAATTTTGAAAAGCAAATAAGCGAGGAAATCCTTGAAAGGTTTGACAAGATTGAGGACGCTGCGCTAAAAATTCAGCCTAAGCTACGCGAGTTCAACGAAGAGTTTAAGGGCTATAATTCCGCTCTGGTGAATGCGTTTACTTTCATCAAGCAGGATAACATAAAAGATATAAGCGATTACGCGGCCGGTGTAGAACTTTTGACCAACAAGATGAAGAACCTTGTGGAATATGCTAACAAGCCGAATACCGCTAACGGGATAATGTACAATCTCTACAAGCAAGCAAAGGAGCAGCTTGAACTATATGGACCTGAGAACTGGGAAAAGACAACAAGGGCAATACAAGAACAGGTAGATAGTCTTCGTACCGCCTATGGTGTGGCAATTGAGGCTGGTGATGAAAGCGATAGAATAATAGAAATTCAAAAGAAAAATATCGCTCAGCTTGAAAAGGTCATAGCTGAATTGCCTGCACAACTGGCCGGTGAGGAACAGCTGAAGAAGATACAGGACGCGATAAGCAAAAACTATGAACAAGAACTTGAAGGCCTGATAAAGACGGTTTCTTACGACACTTTTAACGGTTATACCGTGTTTATGGCTGAGCAGGAGGCAAAAGCACTTGAAATAGAAAAAACTGCCCTTGAGGACGAACTATCTAAATTCTCCGGTACAACAGAGCAGAAGCTGCAAATAATGCAACGTTACTACGAGGTCCTGGCCGAAATGCGTGAAAATGACCACGCTATGGCTGAACTGTCAATCCAACGCGTTACAGAAATGTTTGATAACCTGATAGATATGACGGACAAGATGGCTAGCTCACTTTCCTCATATAAATCAACCCGTGAAAGCGTTATTGACAGCGAGTTGAAGGCAGGAAAAATCAGCGAAGCAGAGGCCGCTAAACAAAAGAAGAGGTTGCTTACCCTTGAAAGACTTGAAAGGGACTTCGCTATTGCTACGATTGCTGCTGATGCTGCTGCCGGTTTATTCAGCATATGGAAGGGATATGCGACGGAGGTCGGTACTATCAACGCACAGACCGCCGCAGCAGCTGGTCCTGGCGCAGTTGCAGCCAAGGCCGCACTTGATGCTAAATCCCTCGTCAGCGCTATCGCAAAATCTGCTGGACTTGCCGCTACCGCTACCGCACAGATTGCAGCAGCCCAGGGTAAATATGTTGTTGCAAAGAACAATATGTCTGCCGAATCAGGTGGTGGAAGTGTGGGTGTGGCAGCAGCCCCTATGCTGATTGACAGCTCGCCAGTAAGTTGGACACAGCAGGTTCAGAATACGCCAGTAGAAGACGAATTCAACAAAGTTAATTTATGGGTAAGCGTTTCGGACATAGACGAGGCTTTAAATCATAAAGTAGCTGTAACAGACGAAAGTTCATTCTAAACGAAAGGGAGGTTAACAGCCTCCCTTTTGTCTCCAGATAAATAAGTCTGTTCCATTTCCGGCGTATTTTCGTTTTCCCTTGATACACATACATATACCTGAATGATTGACGCCGGTTTGCCTTTCGGCTTCCATATAACTAGGATAGTCTTTAATGAAGTTTCCTCTTGAATCATACTGCAAAACCGGCTTTGATAAATGATTATTAAAATTATTGCCTTTTTGTGCAGCACTCATATGAACTAAGGTCAAAGGATTCCTTTGATTACCACTACTGGAGACCCATCTAAGATTTGTTGGATAGTTGTTGTTGATATCAGTATCTATATGGTCAATCTCCGCTCCGTCAAAGTATTCGTTTTGAACTAGTTCCGGATACGTAATCGCTATCCAACAAGCTGCTTGACGGGTTAAAAGCTTTCCTTCTTTTGAAAGCTGCCAGACGATATAGCCACCTTTTGTGCGGGTATTGGACTTTTCTTTCGTTGTAGTTTTAAAAACTCGCCTACATTTTCCCTCTTTGCTAGCTATGGAGATTTCATATTCACTCCAACCAGGTATTTTCCTCCAAATTTCCTCTTCCATAATGCTTCTTTTTACTATAGTACAAGAAAATCTATTAAAAAACAAACGAATTGAAATGCATAAAGATATACCGGTTTTCAACATAAACTTTACTGATGAGAGCATATGGAACAGCATCTCAATAGTTGATTTTCCAGCTATTGAGAAGGATTTCGTCAAACTAAGCAAACAGAGTGAAGTAAAGTTCAGCATCAACGAGGAAAAGAGAGATATTATGGGTCCGGTTATTATCAAGGACCAGTTGATATACAGAAACGATGAACGTGGGGAGTATTACCTGAAATTTTCCGCCGACACAATCAAGAAAATGGCAATCGCTTTCTTCCAGAGGGACGCACAGAACAACGGAAATGTTATGCATAGTGTTGATGTTCCCGGTGTTACGTTCTATCAGTCATTCATAAAGGATTCTGCAAAGGGATTGAGCCCCGAAGGATTTGAAGATGTACCTGATGGAAGTTGGTTCGTTACCGCCCATATAGAGAATGATGAGGTATGGAATCTCATCAAAGAAGGGCAGCTGAGGGGCTTCTCTATTGACTGTACGGCTGAGTTCCAAGAAGTTAAGGCTGAAAAGACAATAGACACCCTGGAAGATTTCTTAAAATATCTAAATAATAACTAAATAACATTCAATCATTTATGAAAATAACAAACGCACTTAAGCTTATGCTTAAATCTATTCTAGACTTGAAGATGGGTTCTGTCCCAACCGATAAGGCAGTTCTTGTCTTTGATGGCGAGGAATTGGTTGAAGGAATGGAAGTATTTGTCCTTGATGAGGAAGGAAATGCCGTTCCTGCTGCTGATGGTGATTACACCGTTGAAGATGGAAAGGTTATCAAGGTCGTTGAAGGAAAGGTCGCTGAAATTGTTGACCCCGAGGCAGAAGTTGCTGAGGAACCCGTTGAGGAAGTGGCTCAGGAAGAAATTGCACAGGAGGAAAACGAGGAAGTTGAACCCGCTGACGCTGAGGAAGAGACCCCAGCTGATGAGGAAGACCGTATTGCCGCTCTTGAAGCCCGTCTCGCAGAATTTACCGAGGGTCTTAACCAGATTATCAACTCAATTGCAGCACTTGAAGACCGTCTCGCTGAGGTTGAAGGAAAGCTCGCAAAGGTGGAGGCTCCTGCTGCTGAACCGGTAGATGAGACCCCGGAAGTACAGGAGAACGAGCATAAGACAAGGCTCAGCTATCTCCGCAAGGACTAATTTTAAATCTCCAAATGTAACCGTAAGGTGAACTGAGTTTTCCGTAACAAGCCTGGCTGATATTACCCCTTGAATAACCTAGTACTCTGGCTATTTCTTGTTGTGAAGGCCACTCGCGGATAAAGTTTCCTTGAAGGTCATATTGCATAATTGGGGTTGAACCTTTACCGTTTAATCTGGATTTTGCACTACGTTCTTTTTGGGTACCCCAGTTCATATTTTCGGTCCTGGTCATAAGATTTAAATTTTCTAACCGGTTGTCAGTTTTGTTCTCGTTAATGTGGTTGACTTCCATATTATCAGGAATCGGACCGTTAAATGCAGACCAAACAGCACGATGTACTCTGTACAGTTTTTTTGTATGATTTTTCCACAAAATAACTTGCAAATAGCCACCGTGGTCAATACTTGGTTTTAAAACTTTTGCAAAACCACTTCTGTGATAATTTAGACTTCTAATTTCACCATAATTGCTGGCTTGATATAATGTTTCAAAACCAGGTATATCTCTCCAAATCTGCATAAATTTTCTTTCTTTTAATTAAAATACAAAAAATATATTAAAGAACAAAAACAAAGAAATAATAATAACATAAAAAAAACATTACATAAATGGCTACTAGTTGTTTATCAGACTACACTCTCCGCGGAATCGGGTTTGACTGTAATGCAAACTTGGCTGGTATCAAGAAGGTTTATATTACTTACTATGATGATGCAACCCCTTCAATTGACTACTCAGCACATACCGTTACCGCTGTCACTCTTTCTGGCGGCGTAAAGTGGTATTCATATGAGTTCGCTCGCAACACAGGCTCCCTCAATTCAACTCTTACGAAAGACGAGGCTAATGGTACTCGTTACTACACCAACACCCTTACCCTTGTGTTCAATAAGCTCGAGGCCCAGAAGCATCTTGAAGTAATGGCCCTCGCTGCTGAGAAGCTTGCGGTTATCGTTGAAGACAATAACGGTAAGAAATGGTATCTCGGTGCAGACCAATATGTTAGCGGTTCTGCTACTGAAGCTGGAACCGGTACTGCCGCTGATGACAGGAACGGATATGATGTTACGATTGACGGTACATCAGCTTACCTTCCTTTTGAATACACCGGAACAATTGACGCAGAACCTGCTCCAACTTCCAACTAATCTAAACTAATTGAATTATAATAAATTAAGAAAAAAAAGGAAATAGAATTATGGCAAACACTTTAGATTTGAATTCCCTTCCTGATTACATCAAGGAACATAGGGATGAACTTTTTATCAACGCTGTCCTTGGTGCAAAAACCCTTGGTCTCGTTGAGATTATGCCGAATGTGAAGTACAAGGACGCTCTCAATTATCTTGATAGCGAGGTTGTTCTTCAGGACGGTTCAAACTGTGGCTGGAATCCTCAGGGCTCAGATATCTTCTCTCAGCGTTATATTGAGACCAAGGCTGTTGAGGTTGAGAAGGAATTCTGCTGGAAGGACTTTGAGAAGAAGTATATGAACTATCAGCTCCTTTGGGAAGCCGGTAGGGAGAAGCTTCCTTTTGAAGAGAAGATTGCCCAGTCAAATATGAACGCTATCCAGGACGCTGTTGAGGACCTGGTTTGGAAGGGTGACAATACTCTTGGTATTGACGGCTTTATCGCTGCAGCTGAGGCTGAAAGCGCTGTTACCGTTGATTTTGAAACCGGTCAGACCGTTTCTGATAAGGTTGATGCTGTTGTTGCTGCTATCTCTTTCAAGATGCTCAAGAAGGGCGTTAACATCTATATGAGCCCTACTGACTTCCGTAACTACATTATGGAGCAGAATGGTGCTTGCTGCAATAACAAGCCTGTCCTTGACGCAGCTGCTGAATCCATCTCCTACTTTGGTGATTCCCGCATCAAGCTCATCCCGGTTATCGGTCTTGAAGGAACTGGTGCTATCGTAGCTGCTACCCCTGATAGCCTCGTATACGCCACCGATGTTGAAGGTAGCGAGAGCACTTACAGAATGTGGTTTGACGAGAAGGAAGAGAAATTTATGTTCCGTGTTCTCTTCCGCGCCGGTACAGCGATAAAATTTCCAGACTTGGTCGTTCTTGGAAAATAAGAGCTTAATAATCAAAGAATTAAGAGCAGGTTTTAGCCTGCTCTTTTTTCTTTATATTTCCATATGTATCCGCAAGAAGTCTTATGTTTTCCAATAGCAGCTGCACTTATATTAGAATCATAAACTTTTTTTCTTAGTTCTATTTCCATCGCTATTGTCGCTTCTGCTAGACTATCATATTTTTTTACGATTTCTCCGGTTTTTGTATCTATTTGGTAAATTGGCTTACTTTTACTTGTTTTATTCATTTGAATGACAGCTTCTTTTTGCTTTTGGCTGCCAGGATGACCTTTTTTACCGATTAAAGCCAAGGATATTTTCTTTTTGGTCTCAGCTGATGGACTTATTCCTTTTTTTGATTTGCTGATTTTTTCCCGCGTTTCCTCAGTCACTATATGCCCTTTATGCGCCACACTCAATTTTTTTCTTGTTTCTTCAGGTAGATGCTTTCCTTTATGGGCGGCAGAGTTGTGAGTTTTTGTTAAGGGATTTCTCATCTGGCCAGACCTATCAGTCCAGCGAAGATTTGATGGGTGATTATTCAGTCTGTCAGTATCTATATGGTCAATCTCAGCTCCTTCAAAGTATTCGTTTTGTACAAGTTCAGGGTATGTTATGGCAATCCAACGAGCCGCCTGATGAACTACTTGTACGCCATTTATTTTCATCCTCCAATAGATATAGCCTTTTTTGTCTGGTTTTGTGCTTAGATAGTGTGGTTTTTCTCTCAAACCATATTTGTTGTACAAACTGATGCACCTTCCTTCTTTTGTACTAATGTCAATTAAATATTTACCGTCTGTTCCAGGTACTTCTCGCAAGTTTTCCATATTCATCTCCTTTTACTTATAATACAAAAAATAAATGAGAAACACAAGTAGTTCTTGGTGAGTAATCCTTAACCTAAACTTGATTAAAGAAGGAAGTCGTAAAGGCTTCCTTTTTTTGTTATATCTTCATATCTATTAAAGAGAAACAAAGAATATGGTTATTTACGACAGCGAAAACGGTAACCTTTATATTCCCAAGGCTACCGATAAGATTATTCTAAGTGCTGAGGACATTTATCAGCAGGCATTTAACGATGGATACAAAGCCGGATACAGGGAAGGGTGGAATCAGGCAGAAGAAGAATGCCATAATACTGCTAACTAATTGACTATTATGAGAATATACAACTTACTTAAAGCTCCGGAGGGTCTTTCTTACGATGAAATAGACTACGAGGCTGTATACCAATCAGGTTATACCGCCGGATTCGATAGTGGAGTAACTGACGGATATAATGAATACGAATGTGAGGAAATTGTTGTACCGTACTCTCTAGATTTTAAGTTGCGCGACAGCTACACGCTTCCTTTGAATATTCACTATAGTGGGAAATGGAGTATCACTTATGCAAGTACATCTTACCCGGATAATATGGTAACTCTTTCACAAACAGAAGGCACAGGAAATACGGAAGTGCTTGTTACTATTGTTGGAGATTTACCTTGTACTGGTTTCCCGACAATTTTTGGACAACTGATAGTATCTGATACTTTTGGGAGGTTAAGAGGTGTTGCGTTATCATATACAACCTGTCATTCAACTCAGACACCTTATGTTGAGAAAATCACAATCACTTCAATATCAGGCGCCAAGATTCCACCTCAAACCCCTGTTGAATGGGCAAGGGATGAGCACTATTTGTCAAATTATCCTGCACCAATCGCCCTGAACTGGCCCTCAACAGGCGGTTCATTCACTTATGACATTCAAATGCATTTGCAGGATGCCGAGTGGTGGGACAGCTACGGAAACAGAGGAACGGGAAATACAAGCGGTTTAACTGTTACAGTACCTGCTTGGTCCGAGGGTGATACAGAATTACGCTCTTACGGTATCGGTTTCTATAACAACTGCTGCAGAACTTATAGTGGCAGCGCAGCATTCGTTTCAGGTTCCATAGATGAGCCGGAAGTCCCATCAGCAACAGCTCTAACTTTTGGAATATATAGGCCTTGTGATGATAGCTATTCTGAGTCCACGGTGCTTTATCGGGGAATGTCCGCAATAACACAAACAATTGTTTCTCCTTCAGGTGCAGCTAGCAATCTTGTTTATACTTCAAGCAATCCAACGGTGGCGACAATTGATGCAAATGGGATAATAACAGTTACTGATAGTGGTTTCCCTGTGTGGGAAGAAATTGTTTTCACGGTAACGGATACGGTTAGTAACATTTCAGCTTCTACTACTGGTTTCTGTACCTCCGTTCCAACAGTTTGGGCGCACGGTTCGAACGACTGCCCTTGTGGGGGGCTAGATTGCAGCTGTATACCGGCGACAGGAGGAACGTTCAATTTTAACGGATATCATTTTATTTGTCCGGATATCTATATATCTACGGAATGGGCTATTGTCAGCAAGCCGGAATGGGTAACTGTTTCTCCCTCAAGCGGAAATATGATGTGTGGCGGAAGTGGTCTAATTGACCTAACGGTAACGGTGGCTGCAAATAACTCTTCGTCATTAAGAGGAGGCGAGATTGTTCTAAAAGAGAATGGACCGGATGAACACCAAATGGCAATTATGATAGAGCAGGAAGGTCTTCCGCAATAATTCTTAACCGGTTCGTGCAGATTATTTCGCTACCGTTTAACACAAGGACTGGTTGTGGGTCTGGCTGAAAAGCTGGGCCCATTTTTGTTTTGTCTATTTTCTCCACAAGTATCTATTAAAGAGAAAATAAAATCATAAAGAAGAAGACGAAGAAGATGATAATTACAGTAACAAATGAGGTACCTTTTCAGATATTGAGTTCCTCTTTTTCTATCGGTCCTTCTGAAACCGGTTATGACCTTCAGGTAGGGGCTGATTCCAGGAATTTTACCACTCTGTTCTCGGTTGGTGCAAACACTCCGAGAATGGTTACTAATGTGGCAAACGGGTCTTATTTCCGTTTGAAGAATAATGTCGGTGATGTTAAAGTTAACTGGCAAAGGGTATGCACCGATGATGGTGGTGGCGGAGCTTCAGGTACTGAACTCTCCCCTGTTTCTGAGTTCCCCCTTGGTGCTGAGGCCGGTACGGTTATAGCTTATAGCGGTTCTTCAAGTGCTGCTGGCATATATCAGTTTGACGGTACAGACTGGGTTGAGGCTGGTGGTGCTATTGACCCTTCCGTACTTGAAGGTTATGCAACAAGCGGTGATATGCAATCCGCTTTCACCTTAATCAGCGAAACACAGCAGGTGGCGGCAGCGGGATTTGACCAGCTGGAAGGAAGAATAGATGAACTTTCTGGTGCTACGCCTAATTTATCCGCATATTGGACCTCAGCTGAAACCCAGAATGCAATTGACGAAGCTATTTCCGGTTTTACTCCATCTGCTAACTCCCCTATCATTCCAGCAATCACTTCACAGGCTGAATATGAAGCAATCTCAGGTGATGTCAAGACCGGGGATTTGATTCAGGTCCGGGGTGTGGTTTTGGATGGTTATGATGGGCCTCAATATGGCTTGTTTGAGGCTAATGTAGAAGAGGAAGAATCCGATGGAGTTGTCAGAAAAATCATATCCTGGTCCAGAAAGGATAATTCGCATAGTGTGTTTTGGTCAGAAGATTATCCTTGGATGGCTGAAAATGGTATACAACCGGTTGATTTTTTTGGGGGTAGTTTTCTTATTGCTCCTGAAGACCTTGCGGAAGATGAAGCATATAACGGTATCGGCTTTGATAATGACGGAAAGCCTGTAATCACCCATATTGCACCAACATATGATGGTGAGACCGGAGAAATTACCGGAATAACCAGGGAAGATACTCCAATTGGTGCGGATATGTCAGCATATTACACATCAGCACAGACCGAAGCAGCTATTGCACAGGCTGTATCTGGCCTTGCAACCGAGCAGTATGTCCAGGATGCCCTTTCTGGTGTCAATATGGATAACTATTACACTTCCGCACAGACCGAGGAAGCAATCACTTCAAAGAATTATGTAACAAGTGCACAAGTTGAGACACAAATGGTTGCAAAGAATTATATCACTTCTGCTGATACAGCCAATTTTGTTACCTCCGCACAAGTTGAAACCCAGATTGAAGCGAAGAACTATGTCAATTCTGGCGATGTAAAATCCCAGGTTGAGGCTTATAACTATGCTACTGTATCTCAAATACCTACGGTACCTACATCAAATAC
>Ga0256405_10002876_pt1 | contig 37461 bp, 38 predicted proteins | sample RumenRJG_02DNA_FD_189096 | JGI IMG/M metagenome (GOLD analysis project Ga0256405, IMG submission 189096) | Bovine rumen microbial communities from Lethbridge, Alberta, Canada - RJG_02 | ecosystem: Host-associated > Mammals > Digestive system > Stomach > Rumen | place: Canada: Alberta...
TTCAGTTTTATTGATGAATATCTGCCTGTTCCTGATGCATCATCCATTAATGCATAATCCGATTGGGTTTTCTCTACCTCTACCTGAGATGTATAATATTGTTTCATCGGTGCTTGTTTATCTATAGGGCTTGTTACACCGGCTGCATCTGTTGTATTGTAAGAATGAGATAAATCCTTCTTACATACATAATATGTTGTTCCATTTTTAACAAAAATGTATATATCTTCTCCATTAGCTATTGCTTCAGAAATATTTGTATTAGGATTATCTTCCGCAATTTTATCTATTGAAGCTTTTACATTAACATCTGTTTTATCAGCAACTTTTACACTTGTATTTCCAACTTTATATGAAGCTGACACATCAGTGTAAATTGTCGCATTTGTTACATCAGATGTACCTGATAATGTTCCTACATAATAAGCACCACTTGGTGTACTATATATTTTATCAGAATCACCAACTGTAACACCTGACATTTTTAATTCTTCTTTAGCTGAGGCTAACTTATCAGTATCCGTTATCTCAGTTAATGTTTCCACTGCTCCGTTTATATCTGTAGTAAAGTGTGCAGGGACACCACCTGATTCTGCAACATAAGTCAATGTTTTACCGGTATTTGTTACAACCGTACAATCAGAAAGCTGTACTTGAGGATTTGTATTTGTATTTTCTATACCTTTTATTTCTTTTTCAAAATATCTGTATGTTACTGTATAGTTATACCCTGATTCTTCATCTGACGGTATCATTGACGTTATTTCAAAATTATTTTGCCCGTCTGAAAATGCATATTGTGTTGTTACAAAATCTTCTGTATTCGGTGCTACAGGAACTGACATCCCCAGCATTTGATTCCATAAATCCGCACTTTGATTTCCAAGTGCTGTTCTCGCTTGGTTAATTTGCTGTCCTTGATATTCACAGTTTGTTTTTCTTGCTGCAAGACCCAGATATCTCGCTTGTGATGCTGCCATTCCCATGACGGTTTTCTCCTTTATTTCTTATTTTATTATTCTTTATTTATTAATATATTTATATTTTTCCTTTCTTATATTGAGATTATTTTTTATTCTATTATTTGCAGTTTTAATATTTTTAGTATTTTTTCAGCATTTGTTTTACACAAACTATCTACTATATATTTTAGTTTTTTATACAACTGCTTTAGCTTTTTAACTATTTTACTAACCGTTAAATGTTTTGAATGTATCTTCAACGTTTTTAGTAATAACTTTCTTAACGGCTTCCATTTCGGTCTGCAATGCGTTATGTTCCGTATCTAATTGTTTTAATCTCAATTCAAGCGTTCTGTCTTGTTGTTGAATTATTGATGTTTTTGCATTAACATCAGCAATCTTTTTATTATATACTTGAGTATCATAATAATATTGATTCATTGCTTGGTTATATGCTTCTTCATTCACAGTGCTTTCTGTTTTTAAATCAAAAGCTGAACTGTAATTTTTTAATTTAATTGATTTATATCTGCCTGTTCCTGATGCATCATCCATTAATGCTCTATCAGTTTGAGTTTTAGTAGTTCTAATTTGGGTTGTATAATATTGTTTTAAGAAATCTTGTTTATCAATGTAACTTATTTCTGTACCGTTATCTTCTGCAAATGAATCTCTTGATGCTTCCATCTCAGTTTTTGTAGCAAAATATGTTGTACCATTCTTTTGATATGTATAAACTTCAGAAATACCATCATTCCATGTTTTTGTTGAAGCATTATAAGATGAAGAAATTGCTGATGAAATTTTTGTATTAGGATTATCTTCCGCAATTTTTAATAACGCAGCTGCAAGATTAGGATCTTTTGTTACATCAGCTTTTGTCAATGCTGTTGCAGCAGAATTACCAACTTTAAAATCAGATGCATTCAACGTTTTTGCAGATACTGCAGTTCCTCCGGCTGTTGTTGGAATAGTACCGGCAACATAGTATGTATTATTATTTAAAGAATAACTGTATACCGGATCAGTTAAATTAGAAATAACTCCTGCTTCTTTTAGTTTAGTTCTTGTTGCAGTATCACCGGTACTCAATTGTGAAGGAGTTATAGTTGTTCCGCCTATAGAATACGAACTTGTATCTTCATCATAATCTATAGTTTGTGATGTTGTAGAAGCTGAGTATGAACAATGAACTTGAGGATTTGTATTTGCTACTTCTACACCTTTTATTTCATCTTCGTAGTATTGATATTTTACAGTATAATTGTATTCATCATCTTCATCTGATGGTACCATTGATACAATTTCAAAAGCATTCTGACCATCAGAAAATGCATATTGTGTTTTTGAAAAATTTGTCTGATCAGGACAAACAGGAACCGACATACCCAACATTTGATTCCATAACTCAGCACTTTGATTTGCTAAAGCTGTTCTTGCTTGGTTGATTTGCTGACCTTGGTATTCACAGTTTGTTTTTCTTGCTGCAAGGCCTAAATATCTTGCCTGTGATGCTGCCATTCCCATAAATCTTGTCCTTTCTTTATCTCTCTTCTTTTTAATTGTATTCTTTTGTCTATCCTATTGGAACGTTTTGTATGTTTCGTCCACTTTCTTTTCCATTATTTTCTTTATTGTTTCTATTTCATTTTGAAGAGCATTATGCTCTGTATCCAGTGTTTTTAATCTTAATTCCAGAGTTCTGTCTTCTTCATGAATCTTTTTTCTACTGTTTTCTATTTGATTAACTCTATCATCATAAGCTTGTTTTTCTTGATTGTATTTTTTTATTGCTGCATCGTATGCTTCGTTATCTGTAGTAGATTCTGCATGAAGTGAAAATTCTTTATTGCTAAAATCAGCCAATGATATAGAACGATATCTTCCTGTAGAATTTTTTTCTACAACTGCATCACTTGTTTTTACAATTTCTTCTTGAATAAATTTTGTTGAATATTGCATCAAAGAAGATTGATTGTCTATTTTACTTGAAGAATTTATTGATTTTTCCAAATCTTCTAAACATGCAAATTGAATAATTCCATTTTTAGAATAAGTATATAAATCTTCTCCTGATTTTATGGCTTTAGCAATATTACTGTCAGGATATTTTTCAGCAATTCTTTTCAAAGCTGCATCAGTTTCAACATCATTTCTATCAGCAATTTGAGTTTTAGATGTTCCAACCATAAAACCCGGTGCAGGTAGTGAACCATCTACATATGTTTTATTTCCTGATTCATCCTCTTGTGCTTTTATGATTCCTGCTTCAGTAAGTGCAGTTTTTGTATCATCATCAAGATCATTTAAACTTTGTACTATTTGAGATTTGCCGTCTTTTGTTACCAAATAAGCACCACTTGGTAATTTCTTAATTGAAATACCACTTTTTGCATCAGTAGCACCGGTTCTTTGAACTTGAGGATCAACATTTTCAAATGAATTTCCAATTGCCGTATCTTGATAGTATTTATATTTAACTTTTGAATTATATCCGTCTACAGAACTTGAATTATCAACAGATACTATTTCATAATTACTATTTCCATCATTAAAAGAATACTGATTGCTGGCATAATTAGTTATATCCGGAGCAACCGGCTCTTTCATAGAATAATATTCCTGCCATAATCTTGATGCTTCATTAGCCAACGCAGTACGAGCTTGATTAATTTGTTGACCTTGCCATTCGGTATTTATTTTTTTTGACCCAATACCAAGTAATCTTGCTTGTGATGCTGCTAAACCCATAGCATTTTCCTTTCTTGTTCGACTTTCTTGTTTCTTTTTAATTCTTTTTTATGCAAAGTCAACATGTTAACTTTCGCATGTACCATAATATTACGACATGTTTACAAAAATTTACACAGATTTAATCCTAAAATCATCCACCTGGTTTAGAAAATTTTTATAAAATAATATTATCGGTTTACATATTCTTAATTTCTTGACTTTGTTTGTATTTGAGCTATTCTATTCTTAAGGAATAGTTGTATTTTTTATAAAAAGGGATATATGGTATGAATTTAAAAAATAATAATGTTCTTCTTTTATTGGAAAAAAAGACAGACAATTATCAAAATCGTGTTGCAGTAGGAATTAAAACTGCTTTTGGGTGGAAAGAATTTACATATAGAGGCTTAGGATTATTATCAAGAAAATTGGGTTCATACCTAATAAATGATTTGAAATTACAAAAGGGAGAAAGAGTAGCAATTCTTTCAGAGTCAAAACCTGAATACGGGGCATGTGTATTTGCTTCTGTTCTTGCAGGGACAACAACTGTTCCGTTGGATATTAAACTTACTATATATGAATTGGAATCTATTCTTTCAGATTGCAGACCAACAATGATTATGGTCGGTCAGCATTATGTTGATAAAGCTTTAGAATTACAAAAGAAAATTGATTCTATAAAACATATTCTTATTATTGATGAGCCGACATATAACATGGAATTGCCATGCTTATATACACTACCAAATAATTATGATTGCAAATGGGTTCACAGAAGTTCTAAATCAACAGCTGTTATAATTTATACTTCAGGAACAACGGGAAATCCTAAGGGTGTTGAAATTTCTTTCAGAAATATCATGACACAGCTAAACGACTTCGAATTGATATATCCTAAATTATTCCCAAAAGGAGAAACTCCAAAAATTCTTTCAATATTACCAATGAATCACTTATTTGAATTTACTGTTGGATTTTCTACATTTTTATATTGGGGATTATCTGTTTATTACACACAAACATTAAAACCAAAAGATATTTTAAGTATAATGACAGAAAAAGAAATAAACTTTATGGTTGTTGTTCCTGCATTCCTAAAATTATTAAAAGTTGGTATAGAAAATGAAATTAATTCTAAACCGTTAACAAAAATTTTATTTGGAATAATGTTTAATTTAGCAAAATATATACCATCATTAGCTGTAAAGAAAATGATGTTTAAGAAGATACATGACAAATTTGGCGGTCATTTTCAAGGATGTATTTCCGGAGGAGCACCAATTGATAAAAATGTTGCAAACTTCTTTGAAACAATCGGTATAAAAGTATATGGCGGATATGGTCTATCAGAAGCAAGTCCGGTTGTTTCCGTAAATTATCAAAAGAGAAAAGATTATACGTCTGTCGGAAAGCCTCTTGATAGTATTGAATGCCGTATTGATGAACAAACAGGTGAAATATTATTAAAAGGGCCTTCTATAATGAAAGGGTATTATCACCAACCGGAACTTACAGCAGAAACAATAGATGAAAACGGATGGTTACATACAGGAGATATCGGTCATTTAGATTCTGACGGTCATATCCACATAACAGGCAGAATTAAAAATATGATTGTTCTTTCAGGCGGTAAAAAAGTATTTCCTGAAGAAGTTGAAACTGTTTTGGAACAAAGTAATAACTTTGCAGAAGTTTGTGTAATGGGTTCATCTCGTACGACAGGTAATAAAGAAGGTACAGAAGACATTTTAGCTATTATAGTTCCTAAAGAATCATATATGCAAGATAAATCTGATGACGAATTAAATAAAGTTATAAGAGAAGAAGTTAAACACTTATCAATGCAATTGGCATCTTATAAACGACCTGTAAATATAATTGTACATAAAGAACCTCTTCCAAAAACAACAACAAGAAAAATTAAACGTAAAGAAGTAAAAGAAATGTTAGGCGTTTAAAATATAAAATATTACAGAAAATAAAGAAGCAAAAAACAGGAAATTAAAAATTTTCCTGTTTTTTGCTTTATGATTTAAAGTCCATAAAAACAGTATTTCCAAAGTTTATGCACATAATTGAATAACAAAATAGAATAACTAAATAATAAACTGAGTACCAAAGAATATTTTACTACCGCTTCTACGTTCAATATTGTCGTAATAAACATAATTCAGCATAAATTTAAGAGCATCACCTTTTAAACGATAATTAACACCAACAGAATATTCTTTTTGAGGAGTTGAATCCTTTTCCCTATCAGGAACAAAATGGTCATATCTGGCAAGTAATTGAACTTTGTCCGTTAAATCATAATACAAAGTCGTATAAAACCCTTCAGGCTTTTTAGTAGAAGAGTGAAGCTGTTTTCCATTATAACCGTCAGCTATTGCATATTCAAAATCCCACTTGAATTTTTTATATTCATAAGCAGCATAAAAACCAATATTTTTATAATAATTATCTTTTTCCCCTACATTAAAACTTGTACCAACAATAACTTTACCATATTTACCATCAGTTAAACCCAACGGTTTAAAATTTATAGAACCTGTAACTTCTGCTCCTGGGAAAAAGCTTTGGAAAAATCTATCCGATGAAAAAACACCAATATCATAATCAACAAGTTTATAATCCCCGATAACTTTTATCCCTAACGCTCTTGCATTAGCAATAGTTCTGGAAATTTGAGCCCTGTTTATAAATGGTATTAAATACCCTGATTGACCGCCTTCTATCCCATTTGCCGTTCTTGTATGACCAATTCTTATTTTGTTATGTTCTTTAACATTTATAGTTATAAAGTTATCCAAAATCATACCGTCCCAGTACGGAACATTTTTTATAGGCATGAAATTTAATGAAAATCTGTAATCAACAGGTAAATTTCTCATTTTACCTGCGATACCGGCTTCAGCCATAAACAAATCATAATTTGTATGATAACTGTCTTTATTTAAAAAACTAAAAGTAAAATCACCACGATATGCCCCATAAATAAGTAAGTTTTCTATAGGACCTTCATCAAATTCAAAAAATAATTTTTCAGCTCCCAAATCTAAATCTTTAGGCAAAATTTTCGGCATTTTAGAAGCTCTAAGTCTAATAATATCCTTATCAGATTGCTCTAATAAATTATCTTGAATTACATCTTCTCGGGTTTCTAATTTTAAAAATGGCTCAGGAGTCTTTTTTTGCTCTTCTAAGATTGCTAAAAATCTTTCTTTATTCGCATCATCATTATATTTATTATTATCTAAGGATTCATATTCCGAGGAACTATCAATATTTTCAGATAAATACAAAATATTATCAGTAAAATTTGTATCAAGAAAAATCGGTTCAAGCTCCTCTGCAAAGCAAAAAGGGCATATAGAAAAAAATAATATAAAAGCAAAAAAAATCTTTTTCATATCAAATAATGATATCACGAGCAATAAATAAATAAAAAGTATAAACGTAGTATATTTTGAAAAATAAAAAGACTTGACGAAAAATTATCTTTAATATAAACTAATATTGCTTAAGGCAGTAAATCAATAAAACCTTAAACAAACGGGATGTAGCGCAGCTGGTAGCGCACCTCGCTTGGGACGAGGGGGTCGCACGTTCGAACCGTGTCATCCCGACCATTTATAAAAAAAGACTTTCAAGAATTTTTTGAAAGTCTTTTTTATTGAAAAATTTTATTTTGCGACTAATTTTCGACTGGTTAAATTAAAGTTCACTCTTGTTACTTAATATTCTTCTAATATCTTTACTGCATCTAAAATGTTCTTTCTTGGAGTATGAGTGTATTGCTGTGTTGTTTTAAGGTCTGAATGGTCAAGAATTTCTTTAATAGTAAGAATATCAACACCTTTTTCATTTAATCTTGATGCTGTCGTATGTCTCAACTCATGAAATGTAATATGAGGAATACCAGCCTTATCTACAGTTCTTGAAAAAGCCTTTTTTATATTTTTATACTTTGTCTTTGTAACAGGATTTGTAAATACATATTCACTAATTTTTGGTAAATTTTCAATCTCGGTTTTTAAAGTTTGATTTATAAGTATGTTTCTTGGTTTACCATTTTTAGGATTTAATGCAACAAGATAGTTCATATCCATATATACGTGTTCCCATTTTAGATTTAAAATTTCACCTACTCTCATCCCTGTATTTAAAGCAAGTATAATAATTGTACGCATTGTAGGGCTTGCAACCTTTAATAATTTTTCTTCTTCCTCTTTTGTCAAAAATCGTTTATTTGGATTTTCAATTTTTAATTTTTTAAGACCCGAACAAGGATTATATCTGATTCTTTTATTTTCAAAAGCGAGTGAAAACACTCGCTTTATATTATCCATTTCCCTATTTATTGTTGAATTTTTTACCTTACCCTTTCTAAATGACCGATATTTTTCAAGATCTGCGAGAGTAATTTGCTCTGCCACTTTATTTCCAATTAAGTCATAAAATTTATCAATCACATAATCAAATTCCGATGGTCTTGCATAATTATTCTCACGATACTCTTTATACTCTGCTATAATTTGAGATAGAGTATAATTATGTTTTTGAGTAGAAATGTCATAATTTGATTTACGCAATTCTGATTTCGCAATAATCTCAAATCCTAACACTTCATCTTTGTTGGCATTTTTAAAACATCTATGATATTGTACCCCCTGATAGACGAATTTATAGCACCAACTTCCTGTTCTTTTATCTTTATACACGCTCATAATTAAAAATGAACTCCATAAGTTTTTCCCTGTTAAATAACCAATGCCTGCCGTGTTTTCCACATACACCTTTTGGATACTTACCAGATTCAGCATTCCTCTGAATAGTTCTAATATCAGATTTTAAAAGTTTTGCAACTTCTCTTGTATTTAATATCTTAATTTCCATTATATTTTCTCCTTTTTTATATATTTAAAATTTCTATTACTTTATTACAAATAGCCTAAAACGATTGTGGATATTAAACTTTAGAGTAATAAATTTCTCCAATTTTACCATTTTTGTTTATTACCCGACTATTACCAAAAATTATCACCTTGATTGTTAATTCTATTGTGATTTGCTAATATATCATCTTTGGAAGGATGATTAGATATATCAATTACAATGCTATTATGCTTTTCACCGCTATAGTCTTGTGTTTTATTAAATTTTAAAATTTTATAAGTATCCGAATTTACATTTTTAATTTGACGGGAATCTATATGTTTACTTGAATCACTTTCAATATACTTGTTATATGCGTGACATATAGCCGTTTTATGGAATGTCAGAATAGTAAGGTTATCTGAATTAAGTTTATATTGGCTTCCCTCTTGTATTCTTCGTTCCCATATTAATATAGGCATAGCATCTAATAGTTTATCTATAGGCGTTTGTGTTGCCTTGAATCTTTTTATACAATTTAAAATATATCCATTAAGTTTATCCATTGGCACTGGCAATTCGCAGTTAGCAATTTTTTTGAATACTTCCAATCCCGTTAGAGCAATAGCAATTTGACTAACCATTCTATCCGAAATGCCAATATACTTTTCTAAGAGTGATTTTTTAATACTTACATGAAGTTGATTAATAGTTTCAAATCCAAAAGCTAAAATATACGGTAAAATACATGATAATTCTTTTACCCCTTTTCCTTGAAAATATTTAAATTTTTCAGGGCTAAATTTCACATTTTCAGTGTCTAAATACAAAATTCTATTCATTATTTCAGGCTTTTCATTAGGTAAATAGTTAGAACTAAACCCAAATGGACAACAAGGTGGTAACGTTCCTGATTCTTGGCCATTTTTACCTTTTTCTCTTGCCATTCCGTTCATAAGCCTTTTTAATTCATCAATAAAACTGTCACCACTCATTTTAAATTTACTTATATCATCGATAATGACAGGAATACAATTTACTGTATTCATTTTTTGTTCAACACCAACAAGCGTGTTACGAGTTGTACCCATAAAAAATTTATCAAAGCCAAATAAAGCAAGCCCTAACCCTGTTATTTCAGATTTACCAGCTTCTGTATCTCCAACAAAAGCAATAGAACCAAAACCTTCTTTATTCCAAAATTCAGGACAATATGGCGACATAGCCATGAATGATAAGGCTAAAAATGGTTCAATAGCACCGTTCCAACTGTCATTAATATTATCAAATAATTCTGTAATTACTTTTTCAATATTTTTTGAACTTCTATAATAAACAGGCAATAGATTTTTTGATGTATTAGTAATCCTTATATAATTGTTATCCTCTATATGTATATTACCGTATTCGTCGGCATAGTGTAGTTTACCATTTATATAAGCACAATTTTTCCAAATCCAATCCATATTACCAAATATATTAATTCTTCCTGCATTAGAATATTCTTTAATATTTTTAGGATTGTTTTTTGTAATAAAATTTGCTATAAACTCAGGAATTTCACTACAAGATAAAGCTGATAAAGTTTTTACTTTAGATTTAAAAATTTTATCATTCGAAATGTCATTATAATCAATATTTACAATATGATTTCTTCCACTTATAGCTTCCTTTATTTCAATTTCGTAAGCTATATTATAAATTTTATCATCTGTTCTATTATTTTTACAAAATGTGATAATATAAGGTTTTTTAACAATTCCAGCAAATCTAAGTTTTATTGTTATAAATTTAGACCTATTGGTAATCACTTCCCCATCTTTAGGAACATTAATATCAACTCTTGCTATATAATCCCTAATCTGCATAAGTCGATTTAATGGTTTCTCAATTTTTATATTTTCATCATATAGTAAATACTGTGTATTAATAAAACTTGTGTTTTTATATGAGTTTGCTTTTTGTTCAATAAATTCATCAACAGATTGCAAACTCAATTCTAACGGATTTTTTATAAAAAAGTTTTCAATTTCATTATTTTTGTCCATCATTATTTTCTCCTTTTTCTCTACTATATCTACATTCCTTACAAACAAAAGGATATTGCTTTGATATATAACTACAACTCTGTGGCTTTCCAAACAATTTTGCACGCTTAATCTTATATTCTGTTTCTTTTACAGAATATTTTGGATGTGGTGCAGATAATTCATGTATTAAAATTTCGCTATCTTTTAATTGTGCCAGTAAAGAAATCATAGAAAACCACATATTTTCAGAAAGAGTTTCAGCAGAATCTTTGCAATACTGCAAGAATTTGCAATTACTAAAAATTCTTTCTAAATTATAAGTTTTAATAGGTTTATATTTACACTGCAATGCATCTTTATTGCTATATTTTCGCTTTAAAACAGGTTTTTCAACTTTTTCACCATTTATAAAATCAACCCATTTGACTGGTAACTTCTCTACTATTACGTTTTTATATTCATCAATTCCATAAATAAACTTATATGAAATCCCATTTATCGAACTTGGTTCGCATAGAATATAGCCATTCCATCGGATATCAATACTTCCACTTTCCCCAAGCTTTCCTTTAGGATTTACTATTCCTTCATCACTAAAAATCAGATGAAAACCATTTCCTGTACACGATTTTTCTTTGCTTTAAATTTATCTCCAACTGAAACGCTTAATAACTCATCATACTCAAATGAAATAACTGTTTCATTTTTATAATTAATAACGCCCCATTTATTATCTTTTTGGCACATAGTAAATTCCATTTAGGACTGTGAAAACCTTTATATTCAATTGGAATAATTAGATTTTCAAATTCATCAATAATTCCAAATTTATCATTTTGTTTTACTATATATCCTCGTATTTCAGGAATATAGTAAATCTTATCATATTTGGGATTTATAAGAATTTTTCCTTTTACACTCATCACACCTTGTTTATCATTTTTTCTAAAAATAAAACTATCATTTAACTCTTCATATTCAAGTCGATATCCTTTGTGCTTACTTAAAATATTACCTTGAACATCTGTAATAATTGTTTTATCTTTGTTTTCAAATAAGATATATTTCGATTTTAATAAATCAAAATATATCTTACTTTTTAATAATATCTTATTTTTGTTTTTATCAACAAGATAATACATGTCTTTATACCTAATTTTGTTTGTACATTCATAACTGTCTACTAATTCAATATCTTCAATATCAATCATATAATCCTCCGTTATTTTATTAATTCATTATTAAAAATTTATTGTAACTATAATATTGAATATATTTTATTTCTTGTACTTTAAATTTATGCCTATTTATCGTTATTAATTACATCAAGTAATTTATCTGCAACAGAAATAATTTCTTCTTGAAAACTTACAACAATAACTTGTTCAAGTTTTGATTTTGATTTTAATTCTTTTGCATATTTGGTAAGTTCTATTTTAGATAAATCACAGCCACAATTATCAATTATTGTTAAATTTAAGCCTTTTAAAGACTCTGAAATTTTATCTTTTGATACAGATTCACCATTAAAATAATATGCCGTTTTTATATTGTTAGATAAATCTTTTTCTAATGTTTTTTCAATCGAATTATCATTATCAAAAATTATTTTTACTTTTAAATTTAAACTGTCAGAATAAAAAAGGTGTAAATCATTTTCAATATTCCCAAATATAAAGTTAATACCGTCAAGAATACAGCTTTTCCCTGATCCATTTGGACCATTAATAACATTTAAACCTTCGCAAAATTGAATATTAGCATTCTTAAAAGCTTTAAAATTCTCAAATTCAAGATTTTTTATAAATGTTTTTTGCATATAATTTCTCCTGTTATTACTATTATGGCATACACCTACGCCAAAAAGAGTCGCAGAGGAATTTTAAATTTTTAAAATTTATATTACTTCTTTTATATTTTTATTAGTTAAGTCATATTTTATATTTTGACCATGTTTATTTATTACTCCCCATTTACCGTTATATTTTGCTAAAGTTGCGGTTCTGTTGTAATAGGGATAAATTAAGTCATACTCAAAATCAACAAGTATCTCGCTTGTTTTTATATTTATTACTCCGTATTTACCGTTTTTAATCATAACTGTTGTATAATCATTGTCTATTCTTATGGCCGAATAATCATCATATTCAAAAGGTATGATAGTATTTTCTTCAATGTCTATTTGATTTTAATTTCTAATGTATTATCCAAAGTTAAAACACTCAAAATTTCTTTGATTTCTTTTAAGTTTTCTTCTGTAAGGTTGCCATCAATTGTAAGTTTTTTCATAATTTTATTTCCTTTCTTTTTTATAATCTAAGAACGTAGATTCATCTAATTCTTTTACATTTTCTAAATCGATTTCTATTTCTTTTCCCTGTCTGTTAATTATTCCCCATTTATTATCAAAATTCTCTGCAAAACAACAAATATTTGGGTCATCATAATCAAGAAACCCCATAATCCATTGATATTTAAAAGGTACTAGTACGTTATTATTTATATCAATAACTCCATATTTTCCATTGTAACTTACAGGTATTGATTTTCCGAGATTAAACCAGTGAATTTCGTCATACATAAACGGAATTATTATATTTTCATTTATATCAATAACTCCACATTTATTTGTTTCATTATCCTTTGCATAAAAATAAACTTTATTTTCATCATAAACACCAAGTTCATATAAAGGGTTTTTATATTTGTTAGGGATTATTGTATTTTGTCTGTTATCTTTAACCCCATATAATCCGGTTTTAGTATCTTTTGAGTTTTCATAAAAATTATAATCGTTTTCTTCTGTAACAATAGAAGCTTTTACTTCATTTTCGTACGGAAATAACTGTTTTAAATCATTTTCTAACTTATCTTCCTTTGATATTAGTACAAAATTACCATATAAATCAGTAATATAAATCGTTTTTCCAATTACAAATTTTATATATCTATAATGCAATAATTCATTTGGCATTTTTGTTTTAAATGTAATTAAGCCGTTATCATTTACAAAATAGTAATAATCACCTAATATAGCAGTTTCTGAATCTCTTATGCTATCAAATATAAAACTGTTCATTAATCACTCCATATAAAAGTTTCATCATCACAAATAAAAGCTGTTAAATGCAGGTTCGGTTCTTTTCCACAACCTGTATCAATTCCAATTTTATCTTCAAGAATTAGAGGCTTTTTAAACGGTGTATGTCCAAATATTATTTTCTGCTTAAATTTATGAGGTTTATTTAAGAATTCTGCTCTTATCCAAAATAAATCATCCTCTGATTGTTCTTCTATTGTTGATTTTTGAGGATCAACTCCCGCATGAACAAATAAATATTTATCGGTCATATAATATGGTTTTAAATTCTCAAAAAAGTCTCTGTGGTTATTGAAAATTTCGGGGAATCCTCCATAATTATCAAATGTCTCTGCTCCTCCTGATAACAACCAATGTTCAATATCTTCTTCTTTTTTAGTTTTTAAAATTTTTAACAGCATATCTTCGTGATTTCCTTTTAAAAATATGCAATTTACACTTTTTGATAAATTTATAAGCCTTGTTATTACTTCTTTTGAATTTTTACCCCTATCTATGTAATCTCCGAGAAAAATAACTGTATCAGATTCAATTAAATTCAATTTTTCAAGTAATGAATTTAGCTTATCAATTTCACCATGTATATCTCCTACTGCAATTAATCTTGACATAATTTAAAATTTACCTCCAATTTATTACCTTTTTTGTCGTAATATCCTTTTTTAAGTTGTGATACAATGTAACCACAAGAATATCCACCATAAAAACGCTGATATTTTTGTTTTGGAATTATAATATTTCCATCAATATCCATAACATATTGATTGTAATCTCCATCTTGCATAACAAGCATATTTTCATTTGCAAATTTTATACCGTCATTATATTTTGGCTGAATAATAATTTTACCGCCTGTATTCATAAGACCACATTTATTGTCCTTATAAATAGCAATAAGATTTGTTTTATAAAAATGCTTTATACTATCATATTGAAAATCTGAAATTGGATTATTATAAAAATCAACATAATCATATTTTCCATTTAATTGCACAAGAGAAATTCCATTTGAATAATAATCAATATGTTCATATATAAAATCACTTATGAATTTATCTTGTTCACAGCTATAAATTGCCCATTTATTATCTTTTTTGAATTTGAACCAACCTCGTTCATCTAAAGACTCACAATCATCATAAATAAACTCATATAAAGTTTCTCCGTAAATGTCAATAATTCCCCATTTATCAGCTAATTTTGCAGGAATTGAATTACAATCACGATTTATGTATAACCAAGTTTCATCAAATTTAAAAGATACAAGTTTGTTGTTGTATTTATCAATAATTCCCCATTTACCGTTTAATTTAGCCTCTATTCGGTTATTATCACAATGCCCGATATCTTCATATTCAAAAGGAATAACCGTTTCATTTTTATAATTTATAACTCCCCATTTTTGACCTAATTTAGCAGGAGCAATACCTTCTTTAAAATATTGTCCGTCGTCATAAATGCATGGTATTATTTCTTCACCTGATAAACTGATATGACCATGTTTACCTTCTAAATTTTTTACTTCAAAAAATCCTTCTTCAACTCCGCCGTAAATTGTGCTGTATTTAAAATCTGTTAATTGATTTCCATTAGAGTCAAATAATGCTTCGCCATCACATTTGTTATTTATTTCTTTATAGGCAAATATTACATTATCATCTTCAACACCATTTACCCAAACATTAGGTTCAAATTTATGCAATAATTCGCCTTTAGTATTTATTAGATAACAATGGTAAATACCTTTATTACTTTCTCTGATTGTTGCTTTATTTTTATTAAACTTTGTGTATGATATTATGTCATATTGTTGAGTTTTAGCCATTTTACACCTTATTTTTATTATTATTTAACACCTTTTAAAAATCGTCAAACACTTGATATTACAATGGTTTACAGTATTTAATCAAAAATTACTCATAATTACAGACTTTTTCTTATTTACAAAACTCGTTTATATAAGTATATATTTGACCCAAATCGTATTGTATTTTTGTATTCAATTCTGAAATCGTATAGTTTGAAATATCTATTTCTAGAAATAAATACATTTCTTTCTCTTTGTCATATCCTGTCCAAATTCCTTCTTGATTTTGGTTAAAAAGCCAACCATAGTTATCTGTCAAATACTTATAACCTAAAAGGTTACTTACATTATCAGAATATCTTTGTTTTTGGACATCAAGTTGACATTGAGCCTTATTTAATTTTGCGTGGTATCTGTAATATTTTTTATATAAATTAATACCTAAATAACATAAATCTCGTTTTTTACTTTCCTCATCATCCCAAGCTCCCTGGAAATCAAAACGTATATCACTGTACATCTTAAAATCTCTGCCGCAGCAATCTATTCGAATTTCATCTATATAATTAGAACAATTAAATTTACCTGACATAAATTTTGTCATTCTGGCACTAATAACTTTTTCAAAAATCGTATTTAATTTTTCTTGTATTTCAGAATTTTCAATAATGTTCCAAATATCACCAATTTTATCATCTTGAGTAATTTTTATGTTAGCTTGATGTTTAGCCAAAACTATATCATCTATGTTCTTTAAATTTTTAGTGTTGTTCATTTATGTTCCTTTGTTATTTAAAATTTTTAGACATTAAAAACCTAACCACCAATACCTAAAATGGAGGTTTATTTTCTGAAAATTCATAATTTATCATTTATTAAATATTTTCTAAAACTTCTTTGACATAGTTTTTGTAGTAAGTTTTTAATTTTTTTGGTGTTATTATTTTCACATCTTTTCCCCATTTAAATAGTTCATGTGCAATAGAAAACATACCACCGGAAGTAAATTTTACTGAAATATTACCATTCTCTAATGTTTTAAATTTTTGTGTAGGGTGAAAATGATAATTTAAAACATCTTCTGCTACTGATTTATCAAATTCAAGAGTAATATTTAAAGGTTCTTCCTGATATATTCCAAATGAATTTTTGCAGTATTCAGACAAAGAAAATTTTTCATCCTTGTTAAAATAATCCTCTAATATTTCGAGATTTAAAATTTTACTTACTCTATACATTCTTAAATCTTTTACATACTCATTAAATCCGACGAGATAATATCTATCCCCTATTACGATACCGTAAGGATTTAGGGTAATTCTTTTTGTAGTATCATCAAAATAATAATCAAAAGATACTTTTTTAAACGCAAGCATAGAATTTCTTATTTGTTCTAATACTTTATTATCAACATTTTCTCTTGCATATTGACGAATTGCATAACCTTGAGATTCTAATATTGCACTGACATCTGTATCTAAAGCCATCATATTTTTTTGAGGTGTTAATGCTTTTATTTTTGCAATAATTTCATCCAGTTGTTTTATTTGATTTTCATCATTTGATAAACCTTTCAAAGACTCTAAATTTGCAAAATCATCACTGGTAAATGTAATTAAGGAATTCATTGTTCCTTTTGTAAATCGCCATCTTTTCTTTTTATCAGTACTATTAAAATTTTGTATTTCTTCAATTTTATCCGGAAATAAATCAAATAATACTGTTTTCATTCTTTCAGCAGATCTGCGTGAACATTCAAAAGCCTCTTTAATATCATCTATACATAGCCCTGTAAAACTGTTCTGAAACATCATTGCAAGTTTAATAATATCTTCCGTTTTATTTAATCTTGACATGTTTTTTACCTCTTATATTTTTATAATAACATATAACTGCGTCAAAAAGAGTCATACTTGTAAATAAAATAAAACCGTCATTTTTATTTTGACGGTTTTTCGTTTTAGAAATAAAGACTATACTATTTTACGTAGTAGGAATCTTTAAAAGATTTTTTATATCTATCGAATATACTCCGTAAACGTTATCTTCAATCTCAACATCTATAATTTTTGAATAACCACTAACAAATTCATTGTACTTTTCCCAAAATTCAATGTATTGTCGTAGTATAGTACAAATTAATTTTTTATTTTTATTTTCTAAAATTGTCCCAAAATTTATATTTAAGTAATGAGGTTTTTCTTTACATACTTTTTTATCATTTAACTTATCTAAATATTCTTTATCAATATTAGAATTTTTTATAATTTCAGCAAAAACATTTTGAATATCGACATTAGAAGAATTATTATCATATTTTTTTAATGTTTCATAAAGAATTAATGCTATATCACTGTGTTCAATAAACTTATAGTTCAAAATTTTTAATAATTTTTTAAATTTTCTATTAGTATAATCTTCTCTAAATAAATAGACTTTATCCTTTGTTTTGCAAACAGTTTTGTTTAGTTTTTCACCTAAGTCATAACTACTAAGAAATAAATATAACCGAATAATGTTATTTTCATCAGTTCTTTCAAACTCTTTTTTAAGAAATTTTTCCTCAATATATTTTTGGTATCTTTCCAACTGTGTAACACCGTTTGAGTCAGTGCACACATTTGCATCCAATTTGTTTTCAATAACGCAAACAAAATTAGCTTCTTTAGAATATAATAATAAGTCAATATAGTTAGGGTTACCATTTTCTTGTTCATAACGATATTTTGGAGTAACAATTAAATCATTGCGTAAATTTTCAATATTAATATTTTGCAAATATCCTCTCTCTTGTAAAAATTCTACAAAATTATATAAAAAGCAATATTGAATATCTTCTTCATTTTTCTCTTTTGCATTTAATAACCAAGCTAATAAATTGGTATGGCTATCTTCACGCATATTGAGTATTTGGAAAATATTATTAATATGGTTTTTATCTTTTTCTTGTTTATTTAACAGTTTTTTTAAGTCTTCTAATTTTTCCTTTTTAAATTCTTCTATTTTTTTTAATTTCTCACGATATTCCACTTTTATCACTCCTTTTCTTTTGTATACATAATCATTTTAGCATCCAGTTATGCCAAAATCTGTCGTAACAAATCGTATTGTTAGACTTTTAGTCTATACCAGACTGAGAGTATTATAGCACAATTAGTGTATGACAGAGCCTAATTGTGTTAAATTCGCAAATAACGTTAAAAAATATAGGGAAAGACTTGGCTATAACAAAAGTCGTATGTCAGAATTATTGGGTTGTGATTTATCTTATATTGGTAAAATTGAACGTTCTGAAAAATTTCCTAACTTGAAAATGATATTTAAAATTGCTGAGGTTTTGCAAATTCCTACAAAAAAGTTATTTGAATTTGAATAATACAAAATAATATTGTGTATTATTCACAGAAGTTATCTAAATTATTACCATTGTTTAATTTCATTTAACCCACAAAACACCTTTAAATAAAGGGTTTACAAGGAATAATACATATAATATAATTAAAATATATTGTGTAATATTGAATATTACTGCATTTCAGCATAAGAAAGGAGTAAAATATGGAATTTGTACAACCAATCAGAAGTTTAAAGCAGATTGAAACCATCAAAAAATTACTAAAACAGCAAAACTTACGGGATTATTGTTTATTTACAGTCGGTATTAATTCCGGGTTAAGAATTAGTGATTTACTGAGATTAACGGTATCAGATGTTATTGACCGCAATAAAATAAAAGACCGTATAAGACTTCGAGAAAAGAAAACTAATAAATTTAAGGATTTTCCATTATCTGACAAATCGAAATTAGCTTTGAAAGAATATTTAAAAACAAGAGAATATAAAGAAAACGAGCCTTTGTTCATATCAAGAAAGAACAAAGGTTTTTTATTACGGCAACAAGCATATAAAATTTTGAATAATGTTGCTAAAGAAATCGGAATTAAAGATAAAATCGGTACACATACTTTGCGTAAGACTTTTGGTTATCACGCATATAAAAACGGTTATGATATATCAATAATACAAAAGTTGTTTAATCACTCATCAACAAGTGTTACACTACGTTATATAGGTATTACACAGGATAATTTAGATAATGTTTATTTAAGTTTAAATTTATAATTCTTCTCCGCCAAAAATTAATTTTATTTTTTCTTTTTGACTTATTATATCATAATTTATTTTGATTGCTGGAATATTGAGAGTTTCTTTGTTTATTTTTAATGGATTTCCGTTTCTATCTATAAATCCCTTATATCCATTATCTAATTCTATAGGCAAAAAGCCATTAGAGGCTATTGGTATTATATATGTATATGGTTTATCAACAATAACAGTACCTTTTTTATCAATAATAAACGATTTACCGCCTTGTTCTACAATAAATCTGTTTTTATCTATGACAAAAGTACAATATTGACTATATTTGTATAGTAAGTAATTGCATAATTAAGGGCTTTAAGCATTGTACATATGTTTCCCATTGTCATATAACAATTTGATTTGACTATGTTTGCTTGTTTGTCAGACATATTATTTGTTACTTGCATTATTTTTTACTCCTTATTTTTTATAATCTTCTAAATGCCTATTATCAGTACACTCGATTTCTATTTCTAAAATCAAAAGATTTAAAATAATATCTATGCCTTTATGGTCTATGTTTTTTAGTCTGTAATTAAAATCAATACCTAACGACATATAACCACTGTCAAAAGATATATCGTAAGGTCTTATCCAAGTAATTAAAGCAACATGTTTTGTTATTGTCAGGCGAATAAATAAAGCATTTAATGGCTTTGAATAGATTATTTTTATCCGCTTTGTTTTTACTATTCTTATCACATCATCTTTTTTATCTTGTTGCTCTATTGTGCCTACTATCATTTATTGATTTTTGTCCTTTCATGTTTATTATACATTATATCTATGTCAGTTTGTGTCATACTAGAATAATGTAAGTTGTTTCATTTCTATAACTTCTTTTATAATTTCTTGCTCTGTCTTTGTTTGAGCCTGCTCATGTTCTTTTAAATTCCAAGAAAAACCGTTAATAAAACACATCGGAGTATAAATTATCTGACTGAATTTATATGCCAATGTATCACCTAATATTACTCTTGCTGGAATTCCGTATAATGATAGTTGTAAATAAGCCATTTGAAAGCAAAGTTCATCAATATCAATAGCTTCAACAAATAATTTCTGCTGAAAATTGATATTATGATTTTTCATAGTTTCTGCATAAGCAATGATAATGCCACCACTACCACAACAAGGTTCTGATAGAGTTATAAAATCTTTATCTTTTAATTTACTTTCAAAATCATAAAAATTTATTTCAGCCATCATTTTACTTACATTATATGGAGTAAAAAACTGACCTTTTTTAGCGTTTCCAAAACCTAACTCCATAAATAATTGACCTAAAACATCTTGATATTTGTATTCCAAACTCTCTATTAAAAAAGCAAGCAGTTTTGAAAATTCTACTGCTTGCTCTTTTGTATAATCATTTATTATTAATTTATATTTTTGCTCTATATCCGGACTCCTATAAAAAGGCTGTGCTAAAGAATATGTACTTAACGATAAAAAATCTCGAAATATGGTTTGAATACTTTTTGACTTGTCCAAATTAAGTATTGTGCCTTTCAATTCTTTTATATAATCCATTAAAACCCTCCTTAATCCAGATTTAAGCTGATTTAATTTTATAGTTCATTTATATATTTTTATATTAAAGAGTATAAAAAAGTTTAACCACGTTAATTCAGGAAGGTGTAAAATCTTCCAAAATTTTAAAATCAGCCTAAAATCCAATATTATAGACACTTTCTATATATTTATTATAAATAAAATAAAAAATTACGTAAACCCTTGTAAAACAACGAGTGTAAAGGTTTATTATACTTATTTACAAATAGGATTGAATTTTTATAAAAAATATTTTATACTATAAATGTACAGTCCCAGTTGATGTACCACATTAGTGGAGTTGCTGGGGCTTTTGCTTGATTATAGAGTCAAATCTAAAACTTTTTTCAAATAATTTTGCATAATCCTCTGACAAAGAGTATAAAACTTTTTTTGTTTGAATATAGCAATTTTCAATACCATTTTTATTATTTATGATAATTTCGTGATGAAATATCCTATTTCTTAATCTTAAAATATCTTTTAATAAAGGGAAAATGACTTTTGTTTTATCCAATGATGAACACTTAAAATGATTATCGAAATTAGGAAATACACTCTCAAAAAAGCCCTGTTTATCCCACAAAGTATTCTTGTATGATTTTTTACATAAATTTATCCAAAAACCAAATGTTAAATCTGCAATTATAGCACCTATTGAAACATTATCGTACTTAATATTTAATTTGTCATAAACATCAATAAGTATTTTACATGCATTCTGAGATAATACTTCTTGTTGTTCAATTTCATTTAAAAGCCAATTATCACCTTTTAACATAGCTACTGCATTATATAACCTATTTCTTAAAGAAATTTCTAATGCTGATAAAACAGGGTAAAAACTTTCAGAAACTTCCACATTAAATATATAGCGACTTAAAAGTACTTCCATGTCATCGCTATCATTAAATTTGTATGAAGATAATCTGTCAGGACTTATATTTTCAACTATATTAGATATATTTTTATATTTACAATCCATGTACTAATTATAGCATAGATTTGATTATCACAGTAATATTACAATAATAAAAGTACTTCAATTATTATTACCTATTAAAAATAATAATATTATTAACTTTTAGATATTTATTTTTTAATAAGTAATAAAATAATAAAAATAAAAAGATGTATATATATTTAAAAATTCTCAGAGTATTCAACAAAAAAATTTGCGACTAATTTTCGACTGATTAGAATTGGAAAACAGTAAAAAACTGAGAGATATTTAAACGACAAAAAATTAGCAAAACACATGTTATAATTAGCTTTGACATGCAGAAACATATCTTATATTATACTCTAAAATTATCGCTTGGGACGAGGGGGTCGCACGTTCGAACCGTGTCATCCCGACCATTTATAAAAAAAGACTTTCAAGGATATGTTGAAAGTCTTTTTTATTGTTTATGATAATTTCGTGATGAAATATTCTGTTTTTTAATCTTAAAATATCCTTTAAAAATTGGAACATGACTATATTTAAAACGAGTATATATAAAATACATTTTCTAAAATGCATGATACAATCAAAACGGGGGTATGGTGTGTGTGTGTGTGTGTGGATAACCGTGAATAATTAGCATATAAAATAACCATTCATTCCGCTTATAATTTATACATTTAAGGACTATCCTTATTGTATGACAAATTTTCAAAAACTAATAAACAACTCCATAAAAACATTACGAAGTAAAACTGGTTTATCACAAGAAAAATTCAGTGAAAAATGTAGCATAAGTACAGATAGTTATAGAAACCTTGAACATAATAGATATACACCTAAAGCTTCAACCATCGACAAAATATGCAAAGCGTTCAATATTACTATTATAGAATTGCTTCAAATAACTAATAACTCTTCTGACTTAAAAGAAAATATCATCTCAGCGTTAGATGGATTAACAGACACACAGCTTTGTTTGGTTGAAGACTTTATTAAAACTATTCGAACACGCAAGTTTTAAAAAACAAAACCAGATTTTAATAATACATTCAGGATACATATATCTTTGTCAATTTAACCAATCGGTTAAAATTTTTCAATTATTTTTAGCCATTTGACCAATTGTAATTCTTAAAGTTTTATTGTATACAATACAACTTTGAGGATACGGCATAATTTACCAATCCATCTTCATATAAAAACGGTTTCCAAAATTAACAATGTATCAATATTAGTTTGTAAAATAATTTTTCTATATTTTTGCTCCGCCGTCAACTATCTTTTTCAAAGCTTCTTTACTTCCTTCAGAATGCTTTGCCAAATCAACAACAAAATTTATAGCATCTGTATCACGAGCAATTGCCTCTTTTAATGAGACTATTTCTTCCATTTTCAATTTACTTACATCTTTATCATTCTTTAGATATTTTTTGAATATCTTTTGGGATTTTTTATCAAATCCCGGAAGATTCAATTTCTTAGCATACCACTTGTGAAATTGATGAATTAAAGAATACGGTTCAATATTTTTATCTTCAACAACAAAAATATCTTCAGACTTAAATGAAATTTTCTTTTCCAATATTAAATTTAAAATAAATGCTTTAAAGCCGTCTATTGCAGTTAAAAAACCTTTTTCTTCCCCAATAAGTTTTAGTAACGGCTCTGCAAATTTTAAATTATAAACTTTTGTTCCTTCAAGCTCTATATACCCTAAAATCTTATCAACATCATTATGAAACTCTTTCAAAATTAATGTTACTTCATCTTTTAATTTTTGTTTATTTTTTTCGGTTTCAGAATTAAAATTTACGGTATAATCCTTTGTCAAAACGGTCTTAGATGTTGAATTCGTAAAAGTAGTACCCATAGCACCCTTCAATTTAAAACTCAATATCTTTTCCTGAATTGAAAGAATAAAAAGCGATATTTGTTTGATAATTTTATGCATAAAAACTTATTATCCTTGTCAATTTATTATAAACCATTTTTTTAAAATAATTCAACAAGTTACAAATTATTTAGGTAATATAAACGATATTACTGTACCTCTATTAATTTTTGATTTCACACAAATTTTACCATTATGAGCTTCAACAATTTGTTTTGCTATAAACAAGCCTAACCCAGTACCAAGACGTTTTTGAGATTTTGACAGAGTTAAATCTTTATTAAAAATATCATTTTTATTCGATAAAGTTATCCCCAAGCCAAAGTCCGCTACGGAAAATCTTATATATTTTTCTGTTTCCGTTACTTTTAAAATAACCTTTCCTTTTGTAAAATCAATTGCATTTGACAAAAGATTTGTAATAACCCTTTTTATCTCAAGATAATCAAACATTTGAACATCTGTTTTTATTTTATTAATCACGGATAAAGACACTCTTTTTTCTTCCGCTAAAAACTTTACACCGCAAGAAGCATCTTCAATAACATCACTCACAAGATTTGGTTTTATACAAATATTTTGGGATTGCATATCTATCTGATATTTTGTCAAAATATTATCTACAAGCAATTTTAAATATTTAGCTGAGCCAAGTATATCGTTTATTAATTCGCTCAAATCTTTTGATACTTTTGCAGATTTCAGCAAATATTCAGTTGCCAAAATTTGTGCATTTATAGGGGTTTTTAAATCATGCACAGCCATTGCAAAATAAGTTTCGAATGAAGAGTTACTGCTTTTTAATCGCATATATGTATTTTATGAAATTAAAAATCTTCTGGTAATTAGCCGACGGACTAATTAAGCCTACTCCTTTATAGCACCTTTTATTAAGTCATTAATAAAATATTTTCTTCCGAGTAAAAATACTAAAACCACAGGAATAATACAAATAACAGCACAAGCAAGTAATTCACCCCATAGCGTAATCTCTCTGAAACTTCCTTTAAATATAGCAAAACCAACCGGTAATGTTCTCATTGATTCGTCATTAGTGATAATCAAAGGCCACAAAAAACTATTCCAATTTGCAACAAACGTAAAGATGCTTAATGTAATAATGGCAGGCAATGCCAATGGTAAACATATTTTAAAAAAAGTTTGAAATAAATTACACCCATCAAGAAGTGCTGATTCTTCAAGTTCTTTCGGCAAACCTAAAAAGAACTGCCTCATCATAAATACTCCAAAACCACCAAACAATGCCGGCAAAATTAAAGCACTATAAGTATTTACAAGGTGTAATTCACGCATTAAAAAAAATAAAGGAATTATATTAACTTGAGGAGGAATCATCATAGTTAAAAGAATTATAAAAAATAAAATATTTTTTCCAAAAAAATTAAATCTTGCAAAAGCGTACCCGGCAAGACTTGATATTATAACCTGACCTACAGTTGCACTAACTGCTATAATAAGAGAATTAATAAAATATGTTAATACAGGTATCGAATTAAAAACATTTTTATAATTTACAAGACTAAAATGAGTTGGCAGACCATTTGAAAAAATATCTGAATTAGGAACAAATGATAAAAAAACCATGACAATAAAAGGAAAAATCATGGAAACAGATAAAATTAATAAAATTAAATTTGAAATAATAACAGCTAATTTTCTCATAAAGCAATTATAACACAGTTTATAAGCATTCCAATTTTAATTGTAAATTAGTGTAAAAGTTAGTATTTACATGGTTTTCCAATAATTTTTGGAGTATAATAAATTCATACATTAGTTTCGATTATAGATTAGGGATAAAGATTGAGCTTAGCTGATATATATAAAAAGATAGGAATATTTTGTGTGCTTTTTATGGTGATTTTATTAACAAATCAACCATCATCTGCTATTGAAGATTATCCTTATAACTATGATTTTGACTACGAACCCCCATTACCAAATACCCCTTACCAAAAACCTAAAACCCCTGCCCCTATCACACAAGAAGCTAAATTTATACGAAACATTGAAGTAAGCGGAACTAATGTAATAAGTTCTGATTATGTCTATGAGTTATTAGACATAAAAGCAGGAGATGAATACAATGTAAATGCTATTCAAAGAAACCTAAAAAACATTTATGCTACCGGTTTTTTTACAGAAAGAATGAAAGCAATTCCTATTGAAAATTCAGACAACACAATAACCCTAAAAATCATAGTTGAAGAAAATATTCCAGTTACAGACTTTTTAATTGACGGTAATTCTGTTATATCAACTGAAGAAATTCTGCACTTTTTATTACCCCTTAAAGGAAAACCCCAAAACTATACTCAAATAAACGAAACTATTGAAAAAATTCAAAATTATTATGCAGAAAAAGGTTATATTCTTGCAAGAATAAGCTCTCTTACGGATGATCCTGACGGAACACTTAATATTAAAATAGCAGAAGGCGAAATTAATAAAATATTGATTTCTGGAAACAGAAAAACAAAAGACTACATAATTGAAAGAAATATTTTATCTGAGCCGGGAATGATTTATAATGAAAATCTTATTAAAGCTGATTTGGTAAGATTATACACGACTCAAGCCTTTAAAGATGTAAATAGGGAAATAGAACCAAATAAAGATAACCCTGACAAATATGATGTTACAATTACCGTAGAAGAACAAAGAACAGCACAAGTTTCAGTTGGCGGTGGTTTAGATAGCGGAACGGGTATATTCGGTTCGGTAGGAATAAGTGATAATAACTTCAGAGGCTTAAACCAAAGAGTAGGACTTAACTTTATGTTAGGTTCAGGTGTTATTCTAAATGATTCTTCAATAGAAAACCATATGAATATACAAGCAGAACTTAGTTTCTTTGAACCTCATTTCCTAAATTCAGATACATCATTAATGAGTAAAATTTTCTTTAGAGATTTCGGTTCATATCAAGTACCGCTAGCAATAGAACAACGTTTTGGTATACAAGGAACGGCAGCACATATTTGGAAAACAAATAAATATTTAACAACAACATTTACAGCAGGATTGGAAAATGTAAAAGTAAAAGAAGGAAATTTGGCAGGAATATCATCCTTGTATAAATTGCATAAAATTCCTATATCAGAACGTGCAAGACAACTTGAAGGCGGTTTATTCCTGACACTTGCTCCGGGACTTACTTATGACACGAGAGACAATACAATAAATACAAGAAACGGTACACTTGCAAATATTAGATTTGAAGAAAACTTTGGCTTTAACGGTAATACACATGGAAAACTCACTGGTATGGTAAAACAATATACACCTGTTGCCAGTAAGTCTGTATTTTCTTTAACTGCAAAAGCCGGAGGAAATATTCATGGCGATATACCTGAAGTAATGGCTTATAGATTAGGCGGTCCTTATACGATAAGAGGTTACAAAATGAGTGGTGTAGGTACAGGTGAAGCTTTTGTTATGGGTAGTGCAGAATTAAATACACCTTTTCTATTCTTAGACAGAATAAAAAAGGTACCGTTCTTTGATAACATTAAATTATCATTCTTCGTTGATGCAGGTAAAATTTTCAGCCCTACTATAAGTAATGTGATATACGACAGACCAATGGAAGCTATTTCAGCAGGGGTAGGAGTAAAATTGTATATACCCGGTATAGGGCCATTATCTATAGATTATGGTATTCCTCTTACAAGAAGCGGTGCTAACGGAAACAAAAACGGATACTTTACATTCGGTGTTGGAGACATGATGTATTAGAAAATAAAAGTTTTTAATCAGATATAAAATAATAAAAAGAAAGGATAAAATATGAAAAATTTAAAAATTTTAATGGTAACACTTGGTATAGCAACAGCATTGATAACAGGCAATTCTGTTTTGGCTGAAGGTATCGGATATATTGATACTGAAAAAATATATTCAGGCTATGATGCAATACAAAATGCAATGCAAGAAATAAGTCAAAAAGAACTTGCGTTACAAGAATACCTTCTACAACAAGAAAAAAAATCTAAAAATTTAACAACACCAATTCAAAAGAAAAATTTTGAAGAACAAGTTGCAAAAGAATTTAAAGCAAAAAAAGATGCGTATTTAAAATTTAAACAAGAAAAAGAACAAGCTATCTACAATAAAATTCAACAAGCATCAAGAGATGTTCTTGTAGAACAAAAACTGGATGCAATAGTTGATGCAAGAGTAATATTTGTAGGCGGGATTGATGTAAGTGATTTAGTTATTGCAAAACTTAAAAAAAGTGCAAAATAAATAAAAATATATTAAACTTATATTTATCACTTATTTAAAAGGAGTAAACCATGCTTAAAAATACGAAACTTCAATACATAATAAAAACAGTACCGGCGGATACAACAGAACCATTAGAAAATCTTTTAAATGAAATGTCTGCCGACGGTTGGGAATTGTATTCTATGCATGAAGTTGAAGCTGATGAAGGATTTAATTTCAATTGCATATTTGTAAAAGATGCAGGTCTTGCCTCAAATAACGCTTACGATGAAGTAATGAATATTTCAGCTTTTAAAAGCCAAATGGAAAAAATGCTTTCTCAAAAGCTTACTCCTTATGAAATAACCAAAGATATTCAATCAAAAATAAAAGAACAAAAAAAGAAAGTTCATAAATATAAAAATCAGCTTGAAAATGCAACAGCAGGCTCAAGTGAAAGAAAAACTCTTAATGACAAAATGTCAGCATGCTATAAAGAACTTGATACTTTGCAACACAGTCTTGTAAAGGCAATTTCACCGGATGAAATGTTTAATTACATTTCAAGTGAAAAATTTTCAATTCATTTAAACGAAGAAATAGTAGAATTCGTAAGTCCTGAAGCAGACAATGAAAACGACTTATTAAGCGAAACAGTAAAAGTTAGACAAAAATTAACAGATGAATTGGGTTATGTTATACCAAAAATAATGTTTAAAGATGACGAATTACTTGCACCTTATGAATTTTCTATAAACATAAGAGAATTAAGCGTATTTAATGCATTTGTATATCCTAACTATTTAATGTATTTTCAAGATGAAATAAATATTAAAAAGAAAAAAGGAATGTATACGGGAATAGATTCAATAACAGGCAAAAAAATAATCTGGATACCAAAAGAAGAAACAAAAGATTTTTGGCAAAAAGGAATAACCCCGTCTGAATATATAGGCAGAGCATTGGATTACGTTTCTATAAAATACGTAGAAGAGCTTTTAGACTACGAAGCCGTTAATAAATATATAGAACTTGTTACAGAAAAAAATCCTTTCCTTGTTGAAAATATTATAGGAGATTTTATTTCTGTATCCGAATTGAGATATCTGATGGTAAGCTTGATTAGAGAACGAGTTTCAATAAAAGATATTGTTTATTTCTTTGAAAAAATTAATGATTTCTCAGATGAACCAACAAAAGAAGACTTACTGGATAAAATAAGACTTTCTATGGCAAGACTTATTTGTAATAAATATCTTTCGGATGAAGACACTATACAAGGTATAGAATTTGCAGATAAAACAATGTTAAACATGTTTAAAGCTCAACAAGAAGATAACGAAGATAATATAGTAAGACTTGAAGCATCTAAAATAGAAAAACTAGTCGACAAAATCGAAAAAACAGCTTCTAATTTAAATCTTGATAATATTATTTTAATTGTACCAATGGAAGTACGCCACATGATATTTATGATATTCTCTCAATATATAAATAACTTGACAGTATTGGCAAGAGAGGAAGTAACAAATTATTATAATTATGAGACAATAGCAGAGCTATAAAACAATACTATTAATGTCTAAGATTACAAATATAAATTACAAAAAACAAAAAGAGACTTGAATATTTTTATTCTAAGTCTCTTTTTATTAATAAATACACTATAAAAAATTTTAATTTAAATTTTCATTTCTATCTTTTTTAATAGCTGAAATTCTATAAATGAGTTTGTCTTCTTTTGAAGGTTCAATACCGTCTTCATCATTGTCATATATTTTATTCAAATCTTTTGCTCTTATTTTAGTGTTCAAAACATTAGCAACATTCAACATAGCAAGAGAACTCAAAGTTGCATTGAGTTGAGCACTTCTATCAACATAAGGATTATTATTCATTTGAGATTTAGCTTCTTCTTCTTTTTTACGCTGAGGAGAATATTCATTTCCTTGCCCCTGCTTATCATCCTGCAAAGATGCTGCAGTACCTGAAATATCACCGCTTTTAAAATTAAAAGAACCGCCTATTCCGTAAAAACCTGCTGCCCTATTATCTACCATTTTCGTTACCTTTTTTAATCATGTTTGTACCGCATACACTCCGTACGCAATCATGTAAAAACCGTAAAGTTTTTTTTTGCTACCATGATAACACAATTTTTACAAATCTTCACAATGTATTAAAACCTAAATATACAGGCATTTAGAAATATTAAAATTTAATATATAGAAAATATATATTACAAAACCTTAACCACACCTTGTCTAAAGATTGTAACCTCGTCATCAAAAACACCTGCAACAGTAGAAGCAGTACCTTTTGCACAGTTACCAAAATCTTCTATAACATAATCAACTTTCAAATCATAATCTTTAACAACTTGTTCATATGTCATAGCGGGTTTAAGACCTGAAATATTAGCACTGGTTGTAGCCAAAACTCTTCCTGGTATAAAATCACAAATTGCTTTAAAAGTAGCGTTATTAGGTACTCTTATTCCTATTGTATCCATATTAGAAGATAACCAATTTGGAACGTTATTACTTTTTTTCATAACAAGCGTCAACGCACCCGGAAAATATTTACTAATAAGTTCATCTGCCTTTTCTGGAACAGAATCAACATATTTAACAAGATTATATACAGAATTAGACATTAATATAAGTGGTTTTCTTTCATCACGTTTTTTTATTTCATATATACGTTTACAAGCTCTCTCACTTGTTGGTAAACAGCCTAATCCCCATACTGTATCGGTTACAAATGCTATAACACCATCATTTTTTAATATTTTTATTATTTTATCTTTTTCAAAAATCATTTTTTATCCTTTACTAATCTTTTTTTCAATTCAATTACATATTCATTTTTAAATATTAAATTCAAACTGATATATATTATAATACAAACTACAGCAATAGTACAAATTTTTATTATTTCTAAAACTTTTAGATTTATATTTAATTTATCCATAAAATTAGAAAGCATAAAACAAATTACAAATGTAATAAAACCGGAAATAAGCATTTTTAGGAAGTTTTTAAACAAACTTATATAATCTAATTTCAAGTGTTTAGAAATTAAAAAACCAAGCATTACAGCATTAAAAAGAGTTACCAAAGATGTTGAAAGAGTAATTCCTGCAATGCCTAACGGTTTAACTAAAATCATATTTAAAACAACTTTTAAAATAATTGAACTAAACGCAATTATAAATGGAGTTTTAGAATCATTGAATGAATAGAACAATCTTGTAATAGAATCTCTAAAAACATAAGGTAAAATTGAAAAAGATAAAAACCAAAGAGCTTCAGTTACCATAAAAGTTGCATTTGAATCAAACGCACCTCGTTGAAATACAAGAGCAACCGCATCTTGTCCAACACATATTATGCCGATAATAACAGGTATTGCCGCAAGAAATAACACGCCTACACCTTTATTAAAATAATTTTTTATACCTTCAAAATCTTTTTGAGCAACGAGCTTAGAAAAAACAGGAAATAATGGTACTAAAAATGCCGTTACTAAAATACCTACAGGAAATTGAAAAATTCTGTTTGCAAAACCAATTGCTGTCCAAGCACCTTCTTCAAGAAGAGAGGCAAAAAACATATCTACATAAATATGAATTTGTCCGACAGTTGAACTCAATACAGCAGGGAATAAAAGTTCTAATATAGCTTTAAAATCGGGATTATTAAAAAATTCAAAATTAGGTTTAAAATTAAATCCTATTTTTATAACTTTAGGTAATTGTAATAATAACTGACAACAAGCACCAACCATCGTTGCACCGGCAAGAACATAACCTGTTTTATCACCACCTGTTACCATTAGAGTACCAATAATAACCAAACTCACCATCATAGGAGAGATATTTGGAATTAAAAATTCATTATAAGTAACCAAAATTCCATACATTATACCCACAAGTCCTCCGATTAAAAGTGTCGGAGACATTATTTGCAAATGTTTAGCTGCCAATGCAATCAAATTAGCATTATTTTCTCCAGAAATAATAATAGACATAATTTGATTCGCAAAAATAAAAAATAACACAGCTAAAATAAAGAAAAACACAAAACTTGCGGTTACAAATGTGCTAAATAATTTTTTAGCATGCTCAGGAGCTTTAACATTAAAATTCGGAATTATTTTTGAAAATACGGCAACTGTTGCACTATGAAAAGGCCCGCCGACACCGCCAAGTAAAATAACAGCAAGTGCAGGAATTTGATATGCATAAAAATAAGCATCCGATACAGTTGTTGCACCGTAATAATTTGCTACAATAATATCTCTAATAAAACCTAAAGCCTTACTAAAAATTGTTACTACAGCAATTATCCAAGCTGCCTTAAGAATAGTAGTTGTATTTGTTTTTCCATTTTTTCCAATATTATTTTCGCTTGAATTTGAGTTAATATTACTTACCATTATTCATCTTCACCGGTTAATTCCACATACAATCTTACTGCTTTATTTTTTCCTTCATCGTTAGGATATGAAAAAGTTATTTCATTCAAACCTTTTTTAACATATTTTGAAATATCAACAGCATCATATTTATGAGCAGGAAGTACATGTTTTTCTAATAAAATCAAAATTTCTTTGTCATTTATTTTAACTAAAATTTTACTTGCTTGAAATTTATTATTTATAACTAATCTGGCACTTTTTTGAGCCATATAAAATTTTTGGCTGACGGTATTTTGAGTTTCATCATCAGATATAATTACAGGAATTGTACCAAGTGAAATATCAGTATAATAATGTTTTAATATTTTTGAATACGGCATTTTTAATTCAGTTGCCATATAACCGGCACCCCATTGACTCATTCCGACACCGTGTCCAAAACCACCGCCGTATGCAATAATTTTATCAAGTTTTTTTACAGTAAAAAGCCCATTATCATATTCTTTTTCAAAATAAACATTCGCTGACGGAAGAGCTTTTCCATTTTTAGTAAAAATTCTTCTTATAACTAATTCTTTTGAAACTATGTATTTATTATTTTCAAATTCAATTTCTAATTCTAAAATTTTTCCGGATTTTCCATGTTTTTTTACAATAATATCTTTCAAATTTTTTGGCTCTGTTTCATTTTTATTTTCAGGAATAACAGCCCAAGAATTAGCGGAACTTGTTATATTTTTTATCAAAATTTCTTCAAGTTCAGCCTTAGACCATTCTCTTTGCCAACGAAAATATGGAGATTTTACATCAAAACAAAATTCAGGTTTAGTAGAATAAAATTCTTTAACTTCCTCTTGAGTTCTTAAAGGTTTTTGATTTTTATCATCCGGAACCGCAGAAAGATAAGGTTTTGTAAGTTTTTTACCATCACCGTATACATTATCATAATATTCTGTATATCCGCCTGCCGTTGATGAATATTGGGCTAAAATTAAATCCCAATCATAAAGAGCTACAATACCTTCTGTTTCTAATATAGCTTGATTAGAAAGAGCTTTCTCTGTATTTGCTCCATAATAAACTTGACTTGCCACGGTATCAGAAAGGTCAAATTCACTATAAGCTTTCGTTCTTGGCGAAAGTGCATAATTTCTTGCTGCAACAGTTTGAGCTTTAAGAGCCTGAAGTCCAAAATAACATGGCATTTCATTTGGTACGACACCTCTTAAATATTCTTCAACATCAATTACATTTACAAGATAAAAGATATTTTTTTTTGATGTTGATTTTGTTATTTTAAAGCTTCCTCTATAAAAAGCTTGTTGACCTGCTCTTTTTAAATTTTTTACACCTAAAAGTCCAGTCGGAGAATTAATTATTATATCATTTTCTAATTCTAAAGGCTTTTTTAAATCTTCTGATTGAATTTTAAAAATATTATCCTTCAAGGTAATTTGAATATCTTTATCCTTATCTGTTGAGAATAATTTTTCTCCGGTAACAGAATTGTAAACATCAACTTTACTTAATGCAAACACAGTTATATCAGTATAAGCAAAATTAGACATATTTTGGTTACTTATTGCAACACGAACCTCTTGAGCATTTACATTAAAGTAAAAACCTGAAAATATAAAAATTAAACTTATAATAAAAATTCTTACGAATTTTTTAATTCCCAAATTGTTCCCTCTTTCGAATCTTTTAAAATAATTCCAACTTCATCGCAGGCAAAACGAATTTTATCTGCAATATTCCAATTCTTTTCCTCTCTTGCTTTTTTTCTAAAAGCAATTAATTCTTCCATAGAAGAAATATTTTCGCCAAGCTTAGACGAAATCAACGCTACTTTTTCTAATAATTCTTCCTCGGACAAAGAGGTCTTTGTCATATTAAAACCTAACGTTTCAGCCAATTTTACCAATAATGTATAAGCATACGGTACATCTTTATTAGCTTTATTTACCAAATCAAATAAAACCGCCAATGCCTTGGATGTATTTAAATCATCATCCATAGCTTCAACAAATTGTTTATATTCATCAAGTTGAGTTAAATCTAATGAATCATCAATTTTTGTAGCCTTTGCATTTAATAATCTTTTAACTCCGTTTGAAGCGGCAGTTAAAACTTCATCAGAAAATTCAACAGGCATTCTGTAATGATTAGTTAAAATAAACAATCTCAAAGTATTTGCATCATAAGATTTCAATAATTCGTCAACAGTTAAAAAATTATTCAAAGATTTTGACATTTTTTCATTATTTATAGTAACAAAACCATTATGTAACCAATAATTAACAAACTTACATCCGTTAGCACATTCTGATTGAGCGATTTCATTTTCATGGTGAGGGAAAATTAAGTCAGCCCCGCCTGCGTGAATATCAATAGTTTTACCTAAATATTTTCTACTCATTGCGGAACACTCAATATGCCAACCCGGACGTCCAACACCCCACGGAGATTTGTAACCGAATTTTTCATCTTTTTTCCAAAGAGCAAAATCTAAAGGATCTTCTTTTAAATCACCCACTTCTACTCTTGCTCCGCTTTCTAATTGGTCAATAGGCTGTTTTGAAAGCATACCGTAATCTTTGAAATTTTTAACCCTGAAATAAACATCTCCATTGCTTTCATAGGCATAACCATTATTTATTAAATCTTTAACCATAGAAATCATTTCGCCCAATGTTTTTGTTGCAAATGGTTCTATATCAGGTTTTAAAGTATTCAACGCTTTCATGCTGTTTTCAAAAGATTTATACCAATATTTTGAAACTTCTTCGGGTGTTTTATTTTCTTTTTCTGCTTTTTTAAGAATTTTATCATCAACATCAGTTACATTACGACAATACATAACATCATAACCTTTAAACTTTAAATATCTGTATAAAACATCCCACGTAATATAACATCTTGCATGACCTAAATGTGCACTATCATACACAGTAGGCCCGCAAACATACATTTTTACCTTGTTTGGTTCAATGGTGTTAAATTCTTCCGTTTTATCAGTAAATGAGTTATGCAGTTTCATATTTTCACATCCTTTTTCTTTATTTTACAACAAACAAGGAAATTAGAATGCCCTATTCGGTTACTACTGATAAATTCATAAACTCTATATCATCATAATCAATATATGCCATCTCCATCAGATTATGACCGGTTTTTATAGTTAATTCATTTTTACCATTGTTTACAATTCTTGACGGAATTTTAATACGTTGATTATCACCATTAAGATGAATTTCAGATATTTTTGTACCATTAACAAATATTTCTGCAGGAGAAGAGTATGCTGTTTTTATTCTATTTTGACCCATTTTTTGTGCAAGCTTAGTATCTAATCCTATTATCGAACCTATTATTAAATATATATTTTGATTAGGAGAAGATTTATGAATTGTAAAAGGTTTAGAATAAGAACTACCGTTTGATTTAAATTTAAATTCATAAGAATTTGCAGAATTTTCTGAATAAGCATTATCCCCTAAATGACAAATATCTGAATCAATAACAATATCAAATGGTTTTGATTTATCAATATTAACTTTAATAGGGTTAAGTGTTGAATTTGAGCTAAGAGTTAAAGAAAAAGGTCTGTAACCATCCTTTTCTACAGCAAGAATAGAATTGTCATGAACTTTTGTATCTAACTCGAAACAACCGTTAGCATCAGTATAGGTTGTATAATTCTCTTTTGGTAAAATTACTTTGGCAAAAGGAACAGGTAAATTTGTTGCCGAATCAAAGATTTGATTTTTAACAGATTCAGACTTAAGTCTTGCCGTAGAAACTCCACCCTCAAGAGTTTGAGCATGCACAGAAATATATGAACAAATAAGCATTATAAGAGCCAGATAAAATAATTTACGCATAAAACCTCCTCTTTGTAAGATAACTATAAAAGTTTTAAAATTTAGTTTTAAGAGAAAAAAGTTTTATAAAAGAGAGTAAAAAAGAAAATAAATAAATTATATTTGAAATTTGAAAATTTTTTGGTATTATGAATATACAAAATACGTATAAAACTAATAACGTAATAATTTTCATGCCGATGTGATGGCTAGGCGACCGAGAGGCTCACACGAAGTGGGATAGCGAGGGAAGCCGAGTTAGATTAAACCAATTACATCACTGACGCTAATAAAACTGACAATTTAATATTTGACATGCCGATGTGATGGCTAGGCGACCGAGAGGCTCACACGAAGTGGGATAGCGAGGGAAGCCGAGTTGGATTAAACCAATTACATCACTGACGCTAATAAAACTGACAATTTAATATTTGACATGCCGATGTGATGGCTAGGCGACCGAGAGGCTCACACGAAGTGGGATAGCGAGGGAAGCCGAGTTAGATTAAACCAATTACATCACTGACGCTAATAAAACTGACAATTTAATATTTAACATGCCGATGTGATGGAATTGGTAGACGTGCTAGACTCAAAATCTTGTGAGGGCAACCTCGTGCCGGTTCGACCCCGGCCATCGGCAAATAAAAATAGGATAACATTTAGTTATCCTATTTTTATTTGCACAAAGTAAATTCTATCTACATTTGCAGGGTTCGTTTAATCTGTCATCACCACTATTAGCAGATTTATTTTTAAAATTAAAAAATAATTGTAACAAACTCTTAACATAATAAAATAAATCTCTAAAGTTTTTGAGAAATGAAACCGATATTAAACTTGTAAGAAAGATAAATAATCAAAAGGGATATGTGAATATGTTAAGAAGAATTGAAAAA
>Ga0256405_10002877_pt1 | contig 37457 bp, 34 predicted proteins | sample RumenRJG_02DNA_FD_189096 | JGI IMG/M metagenome (GOLD analysis project Ga0256405, IMG submission 189096) | Bovine rumen microbial communities from Lethbridge, Alberta, Canada - RJG_02 | ecosystem: Host-associated > Mammals > Digestive system > Stomach > Rumen | place: Canada: Alberta...
GAAATTGAATCAGGTTTAAGTTTTCCAGATTTTTCCCAGTTTCTTAAGGTCTAACATGAACTCCCAGGATTTGAGCAGCTTTTCCAATTGAAATGATTTTATTCATAAACGTCAACAATACCTCATATATATTATGAGACATTGTAAACAATTTATACATTTAACACAACTGTAACTAACCCTTTTGCTTTGTGGTGTTATTTACAGCACCTTTTATCGCAGGATTATGAATTGATACAGGCAGAGTGTTTTTAATCCCGAATAATTTTGACACAATATTATAGCGACTCATATTCCTTGAGCTGCTTAAATTCTGAAATAATAAGTTTAAGTCGCTATTCATATATTCCACCTTTTCATGAGACTGTCTTACCATCTGAGGATAAGACAGTCCTCTTTAGTTTATTCCTGTTAAACAAGCTTTTTCCAGTATTCAGCCATATTAGAAATAGCAGAGCTGTTTCTTGACTGAAGAAGTGAAATTACTGAACTGTTTTTGCTACCGCCTGAAGCGTAAGATACCAGTGTGTTCTGCAGACTTTCAAACACGGATGAAACATCAGCTGAATAATTTACAGATGATTTGCGCACGCCATCTGGATTTCCGGTTATTCCAAGGGCATCAATTCCTGAGCCCTCCACCAAAGCCTTTAACCCCTTGATTCAGTTTGAAGAGAGCTGTTTCAATTTTGATACCTAGCGTTATGTATCAAGTTGTAATCTATACTTTCTGACACACTCTGCACTCTGAGCCAACATACACAATTGCATAACAGTCAAGAGTATGTTCACCAACAGTTGTCTTGAGGATTGTTCCTTGTCGATATCTTTCAATCTCCTCGCGAGCCTCAGCAAGTTTGCTTTCAACCGCAGACTTTGTGTCATCTTTTTTATGCAGATACTTAAGTTCTAACAGAAAATAGTGACCATTAGGATAGGTATTCTTTACAAAGACATCTGCAAAGCCTTTACCGGTGTTGAACTCGGTATAAGCGCTAAGCTGTCTTTTTCTGCTGTTGTTGATGATACTGTCACATATCAGCTGCAGTGCCATCTCTGTAAATTTTCCAAGAGACTGAGGATTAAGTTTTGTCTCTATCTGTTCAGTTATTGTTTCAAGAAGAGGAGAAATGTTGGCAGAATCCTCAAACATTGAAGAAAGGTCTTTGCTGAAATCTTCTCTATATCCTATAGCCTGACGGCAGTAGTCTAAAAACAGATTCTCATAAACTTTATTAGGAATAACAAAACTGGTAATGCCTTCCTCTCTTGTGGCCTCTGGATCGATTGTCAGATAGCCCAGATGGTAAAGCAGTGAAACAGTCTGTTCTCTGTCAAATAAATCTGTCTGATTAAGATTCATCTTGTCAGGAAGCGTTGCGACAATTGGTTCCTTATTAAACATTGCCTGAACAATTTTTTCTCTGACGTCCTCCTCACACAGGCTTAACATTCCATTAAGCTTCCCTGCATCGTCATTCAGAGAGATTTCGTTTAGATAAGGAGCTTCACCTTCGGAAATAAGTCTCTCAATATAGGCAAGGCAGAGGTTTGAATTAAACAGTTTCTCTTTGGCTTTCTTATCGAAAGAATATCCGTCAAAGTTTTCTTCCATTATCTGCATTAGCTGTTCTTTGGTAATATCTGGCAGCAAAGAGAAATCAACTGTCTCATCAATGAGTTCGGACAACTCATTGTGTGTAAAACCTATCATTTCATTAAATTTTGTTTTTGAACTGATATTGGTCGCAATATTAAAACCTGAAGTTACAGAATCTAAAGAAACAGAGGATACACCGGTGATAAAGAATCGGTCGATACTTCCTTTGTAATCATCTCTATAATATTTTTTTAAAAGAGCATAGAATCTTTTGATAAGACCTTCGTGACCTTCTGCAGTTGAAGTTATATCCTTAAAGGCTTCCTTATCTCTGGTAAGAATCTCATTAGCAAAATGATCATATTCATCAATAATTACATACAGATATTCACCTGCTTTTGCTTTGCTTTGAAATTTTGTCAGAAAAATTGATAGAAGATCGGTAGCATTTTTATAAAGTGAAGGATCTAGCTCTTCTTTTGTAAGACCTAGCTCTGGATAGTTATCGCTAAATCTGGAAATGCTGGAGGCAACGGAGAGTGTAAAGCTGTCATTTACTTCAGAATATACAGATGAAACATCAGAAAAATCGAATCGCAGAACATAAAAGGAGTTGGCTAGAGGTGTTCTGTGATCATAAATCCAGGTACCTTTGAAATTCTTATCAAACTGCTCTTTTTTACAGATATCGTAGTAATTGAGGAGCATACTAACAGTAAGGCTCTTACCAAAACGTCTTGGGCGTAGGAATACAGGAACATTGGTTCCAGCATTATTTTCAAGCTCTTCAATAAATCTGGTTTTATCGATGTAAATACCGTTTTTTTCACGGATCTCTGATAAAGACCTCATTCCAATTATGATATTTTTATTAGCCATTATGATTCCTTACACTGTTCCTGTAACTATTATATAGGACCAAGGGCATAATTTTCTGATTCATTTTTCTGTTTTGAGTAATCAGATTGTGATTTAGATGTTTTTTTAGCCTAATCTAGAAAAGAATTTATTGTCTTAAATGATGGTCATATAACTACTGTCTGGCAGAGAGTATTTAAAATAATCTGTAGTTTTTTATATTTAATTGATTTATAAACTAATTTTATAATAAAAAAAGATAGTCTGTTCTATATTACATAATTATATTTTTCGATGAAACGTTTTTTTAGACTCTCACCGAAAAATATAAACAAGCGAAGATTTTTATCCTATGCCCCCATCCTTTAGATAACGGCTTTTTCAAAAAGCAAATTATTTTTACTTGCGAAGGATAAAATAGCGTGACACCTCTCAAAACTGTATCATGCCTCCCGTCTTTGTGATTATCAGCTGTATCCAAAACTATAATTAAATTTGAACGTTCTTTTATGTGCTGAAGGTGAGATATGACAGAAGGCACTGTGCGCAAAGTCTTTGGTTTTAAATCCGTGGCAGGAATTATCAAAACTGCGGTTTTATCTGGAGTTTTAGGTTATTCCCTGACAGCTTCTGCTGCAATTAACACTTCCTTTTCCTACAGGACAGTTATTGACCCTTATATCAATGTCCCAATCATGAAGGTTTTTCTTCCAGAGGGCTGGAGAGTCAATGTAACCTCAGACTGGCAGCGCTGCTCATCTGCCTCAATTGCCTTTGGTATCGTAAGTCTTATCAGTCCCGATGGAAATACTGAAATTATTTTTACAACTCCTGAAGCCTACGCTTGGAGTACAACTGTTATAACCCGACAGCAGAAAGCTCCTATGGCGGTCAATAAAGTCGGCTGCAATTTTCCAAAGCGAATCTTTAATCATCCATATCTTTCATCAAAGGACTATATAAAGACCATCATACCTTCCTGGGGCATGAGTATTGCCCAGACCATGAATGTCAATATGACAAAGGAAGACTCCGGCTTTAAGAAGATGATGATTCCGAGGATAACCTCTTCCGTGCAGCAGGCTGTGAATATGCAGGTGGCAGCCTCAAGAGGAACTTTTGTAAGCGGCAAAGTGAGTGCTACCTATGCCAATATTGATGCGTTGCAGCTTCTGGTTACCCTAAAGAACGGAGCCCGCCGCTATTCAGAGCATATTGCCGCAACTTTAGGCTATACCACAACTCTTCAAGGTCGTCAGGTGACTAGACAGCTTCCTCCAATGGTCAATCATAATACCCTCTGGAAGGGAGAGCTCATCTCCTATTACGCACCTTCAGTTGAAGCCTTCAATGCCAACTACGATATTTTCAAGACAGTTGTAAACAATTCACGATATCTGCCTGAGTGGGGATATCTGGTGGACTACTACGGACAGAGAATGGCGGTTGCTGTAATGCAGGGAACAATTGAGGGTATGCGTCAGTTTGACGCCCAAAGTGCCCAGCAGGCTCTAAGGGAGGCTACAGAGGAGCAGAGAACCGCTGATCAGTCTCAGATGACCGAGGCTATGAGTGACACCATTTATGAGCGAAACGATTACACCGATCATGAGGGTAATCATTTCAAGGTCTCCACCGGATATGATGTTTACCGCGATCAGGATAACAAATACCATATCGTGACTGAGGGAAGATCTGTTCCTGACTCATACACAAAGCTAAAACCTAATGAGGCAAGGGATTATCCTCGATAGTCCCTAAAGGCAGGATTTCAGTTTTTGTCTCTGAAAGCTCTGCTCTTTTCTGGGCTTCAGTCTTAACTGTCGGTTTGCCTATGAATGTGAACATTCTGCGTTTTCCAAACATCCGGTGTCTGCTTAACAGCCTGCATCTGCTCAAAAGTGTGGCAGAGTGCATGAAAGCTTTTTTGTACGGACTTTATGTTCTTCTGACTTCTCTTATGCTGTTCTTTTCTTCTTCAGCTCTTCTTTCCTGTGCTTATGCAGCAGAAAACACTGGATCTGATAAGGCCTGGACCCTGATGGTTTACATGTGTGCCGACAATGATCTTGAGGAGATGGCCCTATACGATTTTTTAGAGATGGAGCAGGGCATTCACGAGGACGTGAACGTGATTGTGCTTATGGACAGAGCCCGTGGCTATTCATCTTTGTATGGTGATGATACCGGAACAAAACTCTATCAGGTAAAAAAAGCAAAGGAGAGAGTAGACTATACAAAACTTATTACAGGATCGGTAAGGCTGCCGGCGAGCTTTGAGTCTGAGATGATTTTAAATCTCGGTGAGCTTGATATGAGCGACCCTGCGAATATCGTCCATTTCGTAAATGAGTGCGTTAAAAGATATCCAGCGCAGAGGTATGCCTTTATTCCATGGAATCACGGCGGTGGCTGGAAATCCATGATCATGGACAATGACGGCGGAAAAGGTGTCAGAGGCCGAGGCGACATGACGGTTTATGAATTTGCCGGAGCTTTGAATTCCGCAGCAAAGCTGCTTCCTAAAAAGCGCTTTGATGCCATTATCTTTGAAATGTGCCTCATGGGACAGATAGATGTTCTTGATGTACTTGCTCCCTATGCTGATTATGCCTTTGCCTCTCCTCCTGTGATGCCTGCGGTTGGTATCAGTTTTACCGACATTCTACCTCTGTTTACAAAGGATATACCAACAGCTGATCTTGTTAAAAAGATTGTCTTATCCTCAAAGGATTATCTTGAAAAGCATCATCTGCTTGAGTGTGCCTACAGTGCCTATGATCTCAAAAAGACTCAGGCAGTTACAGACTCCCTTAATAAGCTATCCTCCTATCTTAAGGGGATTATTCCAAAGGAGTACTCTGCTCTTACCAGAATTCTTGGTTTTACGACCCATGTAAACAGTGTTGAAACCGATGTTCTCTATGGAAAGCCTGCCTATTGGTCGCTCTCCCTGATTGATTTTCTGAACTCTCTTGAAAGAAATATTCCTAGCATTAAGACGGAGTATCTTCAAAATGTAAGAGAAGCTCTCTCATCACTTATTATCTCATCTGAAAGTACCGAGAATGCAAAGGAGCTTGGGGGGATAAGCATCTATCTTCCAATGCGAAGAGAGTTTCTGGATACAAGGTATCTCTCCACGGAGTTTGCAAAGCGTTCAGGCTTCGGAGAATTTCTGGACAGCATCTACCGTGCTCAGGAAACCCGAGGTGGTAAGTCTCCTAGAATTGATCATGTTGAGGTTGGCACTGTAACTTTAAAGGAAGGGCGTGACGGCAGATCACCTATGGACTTTAATCTTAAGCCTGTGACCACCATCAAGCCTTTTGACCGCAGCGTCATTCGTTTTGATGTAACCGGCGAGGATATTCTCTGGACTCATCTTTATCAGCTTGAGAAAACTCCAAACGGCAGCAGAATTCATTTTACCCAGCTCGTAAGAGATACCTCCCGCAGAACTGATAACGCCAGTGCAGGTTATCTTCAGAAATCTACTCCTCATTATGAGAACGGCACAACCCATCTGATGAGAGAGATAACGGCACAGAAGTATGTAATCACCAACGGTATCACTACAGCCGATATTTCCATTCAGAATACCGCTACCTCTGATGCCTTTAATGACAATGTCTCCATAGGCTATGCTAAATACATCGATCCTGATGCTGGTTCTCAGGAGCTTTTTATAAAGCTCAAATTCAACAACAGAACCAGACTGATGTGCGGTGCCGAAGTCATCAATCAGGCCGGAGGCGGCCTTTCGGGTACCGCCATAAATCTAAAGCCGAACGGTATTCTAAGACCTTCTTTAAGCTACATCGACAAAAAAGGCAATATTCTCAACGAATTCGGAGCCCCATTCCAGGTCGGCTCCTATCTGGTGCTCTCCTTAGCCCTTGTGGATAACAATGCCGAGCTTAATCATATTATTTTTGCCCAGACTGTAGGTGGGAAAAAGGCGATTGCAGTTTCAAAGGCGGTGCGGATCCAACGTGACACTTATCAGGACAGTCTTATTGATAACACCGTAAAAAACGGTCTTGTCAACCTCTACGGCCGCTATGCTCTTTTCCAGTATGCAATGTCAGGCAGCGGCTCTGTGCTTCTGCCTAATTTCAGAATCCTCTCACTAGGCTTTGACAAGAACAACAGTCCTGTCTGGCTGATGCATGATTCAGGCGGTGAGGAATTAGGACATGGCAGGTTTAATTTCATTGTGGTAGGAACTCCGCAGCTGATGCTGCATCTCCCTCACTCTAACAGTACGGTTCCGATGCTCGGACCGACTCTGCAGAGCTACTACTGTTTTATGGAGGGGCAGGGACCTTCCCGTCAGTGGTATTTTATCGGTATGGGGGATGGGACCAGATCGCTTCTGCTGCCTATTGAGACTTTTGAGTCGAAGAGTCTTGACGGTACCTGGGTATCGCCTACTGAGATCTGGAAGTTCAAAGGCAGTGAGGTTGAGCAGTACCGTATTAAGGAGAAACTAAAGGCAAAAGGCGCTTTTACCCGGGTTAACAATCTTCTTAAGGCCAGGAACATGCCTTTTGAGGAGTACTGCTACTATATTGACAGGAACAATGCACATCTGACTCTGATTTCACGAGATGGACATGTCTCAACTCTTACAAGAAAAGAGGCTGTGCAGATTACAGAAAACATCAACCCTCAGGGTACCGTTCCTAATGGGGAAAAGCCTGTAGAGAACATAGTTCCCTCGGACAATAATGTCGTAAAGCCTTCCTTTGATCCGACTTCTCTTGAGGGCAGATACATGAGCGGTGCTGATACAGGAAATGCGTTTTTAACTATACAGCGACTGCAGTCGGATAATCGCTATTCTGCCTATATGCAGACCAAGGGGCAGGGCAATATCAGATTTGTCTTTACTGTCAAAGACAGTGATTTTTGGGCAGTATTCCCTAACGGGGAGCGTCAGAAGGTCGGATTTAGATTCCAGAACGGATATCTGACTCTGTTCTTTGACAATATGCCGCCTATCAGTTTCAAGAAAATTTAAATCACCAATGTGAGGTTTGATATGAAAAAATCATTTATCGCCGTTTGTCTGTCCTTAGCCGTATCTTTGTCAGGATCTGTTTATGCACAAAACTATGCTTCTGATGCAGTGTATTACCCATCAGGCAGCAGTGTTCAGGTAAAGACCGTAGGTCTTGAACAGAATCTTCAGGGATCCTGGTTCGGTACCAACGGTAAAGACTCCATGCTTCTGATCTTTATGAACAACATGGTGGGGATGGCCTTAAATGGTCAGCAGATCTACGGCAACTTCACCGTTAACGGCAATCAGCTGGTGATGCGCTTTCAGAATGGTAAAAGCTTAAGCTACAACATGAATCTGAATGGCGATGTGCTGGTTTTAGACAACAGTATCACTCTGAACCGCCAGCAGGCAGGATCAAATCCTCAGATCCCTCAGTCAGATAACGGTACACGCATTTATCAGGATGGTCAGACCAGGGGCGATTCCCAGAGCCAGAATAACGGCGGCTGGGGTGGAGGCACTCAGGGACAGAGCAGCGGTGGCTGGGGTGGTTCAGATAATTCCGGCGGAGCTCCAAAGAACGGTACCTGGGGCGGTAATAACGGAGGATCTTCAGCCAATACTGAAAACTGGGGAGGCTCTCAGGGAAATAATTTCCCTCAGTCAATGCCATCAGGCGATATTCTCAACGGAAAATGGAGCTGTCAGACTCCTCAGGGAGAGTTTGCCTTTGTCTTCAACAATGGTCAGTATGTCTGCATTGTAAACGGTCAGCAGATTGAGACCGGGATGTACCGTTATGATCAGTCCTCAGGCAATTTCAATTTCCAGATCACCTCAGGACAGTCTGCCGGTGCTTCAGGTACCAACAGGGTTTATGTGCAGGGGAACAATATGTCGATTCAGTTCCAGAATGGCGGGCAGATGAATTTTGTAAAAAGCAACTGACCGTAGCTTCTGACTTCAAAGAGCGCTCTTTTTCTGTTTTTCAGGTACAAAGCGCTCTACTCTGATTTGTAACGGCTTTTTCTGGGGGCTTCACATGACTAAAGGACTATCCCTTATACTCTGTACTTTTCTGACTGCAATCTGTACTGCAAACGCCTATATAGACGACCATCCTCTGCAGGGCTATAAGGAAGCTCAGGGAAATTTTCTGAACAAGGTTACCTACAGCAGTAACGGTGAAAATCATGTGGTCATGCAGACCGAATCAGGCTATTTCAAATCCACTCCCGATCCTCAGTATCCCGAGAATATCTGCATGAACAATGAAATTCATGTCTATGACTTCGGCGAGAATAGCAAGGTGCCTCCGGTTTTAAAGTGGAAGCTCTATGATTTTGTTCATGACTGTGAAACCTCTGCAAGACTGGAGTTCTCAAAGGACAGTCCGATGGTTACCGATCTTGACGGAGATGGCAGAAAGGAAGTCTGGATCTCCTATTACAAAGGCTGTCATGGAGATGTAAGTCCTGATGAACTCAAGGTATTCATGTACATGGACGGAGTAAAGCACTCCATTCGAGGTCAGACTCATGTCTTTGTGGATGGAAATTTCTATGGTGGTGATTTTAAAATGGATCAGGCCATGAAATCATCAGACAGACGTTTTCAGGACTTTGGAGTTAATCTCTTCAGACGTCTTGCCGAGGATAAGCATTAAAAAGGAGAAACTATGAGATTTTCCTATCTGCTTTACAATGCATTATCTCTTCTGTGTGCTCTGCTTTTATGCATGGTATCTTATGCTTCAGACTTTCCCCGTGACAGTGTCGAGCCTACGGTTAAGGAGTGGAATGCGGTGGAGGAATTTTCAAAGCGTATGGGGATAACCCATGAGGAAGCAAGAGTTGCTATGATCATGGCTACAACCGATCTTGTGGAGCATAACTGTCAGTTTGATCCGGGGGATCTCTACAGGGAATTTCACGAGAAAATACTTAAAGATCCAAAAATGCAGAAGGCTCTTAAGGAATACTACTCCTATATTGATTCAATCTGTGTGTATTCAAGAGAAAACTGGTGTGCCGAATATCGCGGCGGCAACAGGATCTTTGGAATATGGTGATAACTAAACTCTGGAGTCTCATATGAGCAGTTCAAAAAAACTTAGGCTTCTAGGTGCTGTCTCAGTATTTGCGGTAGCAGCTGTGATGCCTTTATATGCCGCATCTCAGGACTTCAACGATGTCGCAGGAGTTCCCTTCATCAAAGGCACCGTTCTTACCTGCAGGGCCTCTGATTTTGAAAAAACCGTTTTTGAGGGAAATGACAACTACTCTGTCTGCCGTCTTAAAACTGATTCATTAAAAGATCAGGGAAAGATTGTAAAAACCTCGGTTCTGACAAGGTATCCTGCTGTTCTATGGGGCTGTTTTTCAAAGAACGAACTTGGAGGGGTACCTATCGACAATAACGAGAACGGGCGATATTCAGATTATAACCGTAGCATTACCTACGCAGGAAACTGTGCGGTAGTTATCAGAGTCAACTATCAGCATGGCGGCAAATGCTATCCTCATTTTGAAGGAGATTATTTTGAGGTGTTTCAGTCTAATCATCTAAGCCGAATTGTGGACAGCTCTGATAAGAAAAACCGGAGGATAGAGTATATTCCATGCCAGATGAACGATGTACCGGTTCTCTTTGAATTTGAGTAAAAGACTAGGCGACTGTTTTCTACTCACCTTCAGGAACCTTCAGCTCTGAAAGATTGACCATTTTTACATACTGACTGTGCTGCCTGTGTTTTGCAAAGCCTGCTGCATACAGAGGCTGTGTTACAAAACCATCTCCTTCTCCAACGACTGTGCCAGTCCGTGCTATAATCGTGAGCATTTTGGGGGACATCAAAAAAATCTTAAGCGCTTAATCAGACTAATCATTAGAACTGTAATAAAGAATAGGGACTTAGTTTCTATTTTGCTCATTTTCAAATGAATAGATTCATTAAAATCTGTAGCTTTTTGTAGAGTTTTTATATTTAATTGATTTGTAAACTAATTCTATAGTAATTTATCCCTCCACCTCAAGTAGATTTACTGCACTGCCAGAACTGAGAGCTTCATTGAGTTTGTCCTTTAAATCTCCTTTTTGAAGCTTTGAAACGTTATTATCACGCAACGCACCGTCACGTTTTATAAAAGCGATTTCAGTTGCATTTAGAGAAGAGATATTGATTGCCATGGTTCACTATCCTTTGCTTATGCATCAGAAGACTTTGAGTTAACACCTGATCCAAAGATGCTTATGCCTTTAAGGATACTGCCAACATCTATTCCGTCAGTCTTTTGTGAATACTGAGACTTGAAGCTGTTTGATGCATCAATAAGTTTCTGTCTCAAATCTGTAGGTAATTTGGAAAGTTGAGCTTTTCTTTCAGATAAAGCATCAGCAGATGAAGATGCTATTTTGGCTCTGCCGGCAGATGCTTCCTTTACAAGTTTTGCATGTTCTGAAAGTGCAGAAATTATCTTTTTGCTGTTGTCAGATTCAAACTCTGAGGACAGCTGATCATAAGCCTTATCAAGTTCAGAAAGTTCTTCATCTGCAGTCTGTTTTCTAAATCCATTCTCAGAAGATTCATCAGCTATATAAGTTTCTCTGCTCCCTTCAGAGTGACCTTTTATGATCTCATCATAGGATTCAGCATAGGCTTTTAACAGACTGTCACCTTTTTCTGACACAGTCTGATAAACTCGCTCATATTCTCCATCATCTTTTAGCTCGCCATAGGTTGAAGGAAGTTTTCCACTTATCATAGTTCTATAGTCAGTAAGGATTATTCCTGAATTATGCAAAGCTTCTTTAGTAGCGTTCATGATGCTGTCTTTATATAGCTGAACTGCTTCAGGTGAAATGCTTACCTCATCTGACCCTAACTGATTTGGAGTTTGAGATTCTAACTCTTCAAAAGTACGGTTTACTTTTAAAGACTCAGTATTTGAAGGATACTCTGTTAGTAGTTGCTGACTGAATTATCATAAAACACTCCGAACAATTTTTTATTTGTCATAAGTAATTAATCGGTAATTTTACACATAAACTTTAGCTGTATTCCGGAGGGGTAAAATTGATTTTTATTATCTGAATTTAATGATATTTATAACTCTACAATCATATCTTTAGTCGTCCTGTGCACTTTTGACTGCTCCGCACTATAAGGCAAAACTGAATTCCTGGCCAAAATGCTTCAAACTTACTTCTTGTAAGAAAGTGAAGCATCTGAATTAAGGACCAAAATATCGTGCTGATTTTTTTTGCCGACAGACGTAGAATAACATGAGTATTAAATTTAGGAAAAAAAAGCTCAAACTTTGTTTGAGCTTTTTTATTGAATAAATAAATGGTTAGCTTCTGTCTTCAAAATATGGTGAAGAGGTCTTTTTTTTCTGATCGGAAGCTACTCTCTTAATCTCTACAGACTGAGGAGCATCTATACCTAATCTGACCTTTCCTCCTTTTACAGACAGCACTGATACAGTAATACCACTACCGAGCTGAATCTTATCCCCAACCTTTTGTGATATTACTAACATAGGCTTATACGCGCTCGCTTACAAAGGCATTTACAGCTGCTAATGCCTTATCAAGGTTAGCTGCATCGGTACCGCCGGCCTGAGCCATATCTGGACGGCCACCGCCTTTACCGCCAACGTATGAAGCGATTTCACGGATTAAGTCACCAGCCTTAACCTTTGCTACGAGATCTTTTGATACTGCAGCAATCAGATTTACCTTGCCGTCTTCGGTTGCAGAACCTAAAACAACAACTACGCTTGGCATACGTGACTTTAAGTTGTCCACTGCTACACGAAGTTCTTTAGAACCGTAGTTCTCAATCTTCTGAGCAATAACAGGAACACCCTTAACATCTACAGCCTTTGAAGTTAAAGCAGCACACTCGAGTGCAACAATCTTCTCCTTTAACGCCTCATTCTCCTTCTCAAGAGACTTGGCGTGATCAAGCATTGCTTCAGCCTTTGATGCGATGGTTGCGTTGCCGCCAACCTTCATTAAAGACTTGGCATCAGCAACTTCAGAGAATACAGAGTTTAAGTACTCAACTGCAGCACCACCAACTAATGCCTCAACACGACGAACGCCTGATGCGATTGACTCATCAGAGAGCAGTACGAAAGCACCGATATCACCGGTAGCGCAAGCGTGGGTACCACCACATAATTCCTTGGAGAAATCACCCATTGAAACTACGCGAACCTTCTCTTCGTACTTCTCATCGAATAATGCGATAGCACCAGACTTCTTAGCCTCATCAAGATCCATAATGTCGGTTACGATCTTGTTGTTAAGTCTGATCTGCTCATTTACAAGAGCGGTTACAGCCTGCTTTTCAGCCTGAGTTAAAGGCTGTGAGTGTGAGTAGTCAAAGCGAAGTCTGTCGTTTGCTACATAAGAACCCTTCTGAGCAACACTGTCACCTACAACTGCCTTTAAGGCTGAGTCTAAAAGATGAGTTGCTGAGTGGTGTCTTGCAATGTCAGCACGGTTAGCCTTATCAACAGCAGCAGTTACAGCTGCATCCTTTTCAAACTGGCCGATATCAACTCGACCTACATGGATGGTAGCCTTGCCGACATGCTTGGTATCCTCAACAATGAAACGTGAGCTTTCAGAAATGGTAATAATACCCTTATCACCAATCTGACCACCCATCTCGCCATAGAAAGGAGTCTTATCAAGAACAATTACAGCCTTCTCATCAGTTGCAATTGCATCTACCTCAACGCCATCCTTGAAGATGTGAGTAATCTTTGAATCAGAAACTAAAGTGTCGTAACCTAAGAATTCAGTATTCTCAGTGATCTTTAATTCCTTGTTGTAATCAATACCGAAGGTGGATGACTGCTTGGCACGGGCTCTCTGCTCAGCCATGCACTTGTCAAAACCTTCCATATCAACAACGTAACCGCGGTCACGTACAACGTCCTGAGTTAAATCTGCAGGGAAACCGTAGGTATCGTAAAGCTTGAAGGCTACATCGCCAGGGAAAGTCTTTGAGTCGCCTAACTTAACTAATTCACCCTCTAACAGAGCCAAACCTCTGTCAAGAGTATTTAAGAACTGCTCTTCTTCCTTCTTTAAGGTGCGCTCAACCAGAGCCTGCTGAGATACAAGCTCAGGGTATGCATTGCCCATAAGCTCAGCAAGTTTTGCAACGAGCTTGTAGAAGAATACATCCTTAGCGCCTAACAGACGGCCGTGACGAACAGCACGGCGGATGATACGACGAAGAACATAGCCACGACCTTCATTTGAAGGAAGTACGCCATCTGCAATTAAGAATGAGCATGAACGGATATGATCTGCAATTACGCGTAATGACTTGTCTGTTAAATCAGTTACGTTAAGAATTGATGCGGTTTCTTTAATCAGGTTGGTGAACAGGTCAATTTCATAGTTTGAGTGAACACCCTGAAGAACTGCAGAAATACGCTCTAAACCCATACCGTTGTCGATCATAGGCTTTGCAAGTTTCTCAAAGGTACCATCAATCTTGCGGTTGTACTGCATGAACACGATATTCCAGATTTCGATGAAACGATCACCGTCTTCATCTGGTGAGCCTGGAGGGCCACCCTGAACTTCTTCGCCGTGATCATAGAAAATTTCTGAACATGGACCGCATGGACCGGTATCACCCATCTGCCAGAAGTTGTCTGACTCGTAAAGGCCACCCTTGTTGTCGCCGATACGTACAATCTTGTTCTCAGGAAGTCCTACAATATCCTTCCAGATGCTGTATGCTTCGTCATCCTTATCGTATACAGTTACCATTAAAGATTCCTTTGGTAACTTGAATACTTCAGTCAGCAGCTCCCAGGCATAGGTGATTGCTTCTTTCTTGAAATAATCACCAAATGAGAAGTTGCCTAACATTTCAAAGAAAGTGTGGTGACGAGCTGTATAGCCTACATTATCTAAATCGTTCTGCTTACCGCCGGCACGAACACACTTCTGAGATGTGGTAGCGCGCAGATAATCACGCTTTTCCTTGCCAAGATAAATATCTTTAAACTGATTCATACCTGCATTGGTAAAAAGCAGAGTAGGATCATTGTATGGAACTAAAGAGCTTGAACGGACGATAGTATGACCGTGATCTTCGAAGAATTTCAGATACGCTGTGCGAATCTCATCTGTTGTCATGAACATATATTCTGGATCCTAATAAAAACGATTCACTAATAAGGTGAGATTATACATTGTTTTGACCCTTTTATCTCAATATTGAAAAAATTGGATCAACAGAAAAATTCCAATTATACGTAATATAAAATCAATACTGCTTAAAACACATTTTTTTAAACACGTAAAATCAGATTTTAAGAATGTACAGGCTTTTTTACACTTAATCTTCAGAAAATGAAGCGGATGCGGTTTTCAGAGCTTCAAGACAGTCAGAATTGGAAAAACCGCGTCTTGCAACTGAAGACAAAAGCTTCTGCCTGTCTTCAAAACTCATGTTTTTAATACTCTCTGAGGCCTTCTTTTTTATAAAAGATGCAGCCACCTCACACCAGTTGGTCTCATCAATATACTGCTGATAGAATTCTGGCTTTACACCTTTTACCATCATCTGCATAGCGATTTTTTTAGGACCATACAGAGAATTTTTAAGATGGTTAAACAGCATCTGAGCATAGCGTTCTTCTGATTGCCAGTTTTCTTCTATGCATTTTTTTAAAGCCTGTCTGGCAGCCTCTTTTGTATATCTCTCAAGGAGCTTGTTGTATAGCTCCAGTTTTGAGTATTCGCGGCGGGTTAAAATGCGCAGTGCCGCATTTAGTGCGGCAGCTGCATCATCGCTTTTAGGTTTGGTCCTGCGGACAAACATACGGATACTGATTAGATATCGTCAGGAATTGGAGTAATCAGATCGCTTTCTGACAGATCTGCGCCTAAAGCATCAAGATCATCACCCTGTGAGCTTACTTCATCACCAATTGAAGCGGTATCTTCGTAATCGTTGTTGTTCTTGTAGTACTCACGGATTTTCTGCTCAATCTCGTCAGCTACCTCTGGATTCTCATCAAGGAACTTCATGGCATTTACCTTGCCCTGACCAATCTTCTGACCATTGTAGGCAAACCAGGCACCTGTCTTGGCAATAATCTTGGCGTTAACGCCTAAATCAAGAAGTTCACCATTCTTGGCAATACCATAGTTGAAGAGGATCTGGAAGTTAGCTGTCTTGAATGGAGGGGCAACCTTGTTCTTGACAACCTTAACCTTGGTCTCATTACCAATTGCCTCTTCCTTATCCTTTAAAACGTTGCTCTTACGGATATCCAGTCTTACAGAAGCATAGTACTTTAAGGCGTTACCACCAGTTGTGGTCTCTGGGTTTCCAAACATCACTCCAATCTTCATACGAAGCTGGTTGATGAATACAACCATACAGTTTGCCTGCTTTACAATACCAGTAAGCTTACGCAGAGCCTGAGACATCAGACGAGCCTGTAAACCTACGTGATTGTCTCCCATTTCACCTTCAATTTCAGCCTTTGGCACCAGAGCGGCTACAGAGTCAATGATAACCACATCAATACCGCCAGAACGAACCAGAGTCTCACAGATTTCAAGGGCCTGTTCACCGGTATCAGGCTGAGAGATAAATACATCCTCAACCTTGACTCCAAGCTTCTTGGCATAGATAGGATCTAATGCATGCTCAGCATCAATAAAGGCGCACACTTTGCCCTTCTTCTGAGCCTGAGCAATCAACTCTAAGGTTAAGGTAGTCTTACCTGAAGACTCAGGACCGTAGATTTCAACGATTCTTCCCATTGGAAGACCGCCAACGCCTAATGCAATATCAAGAGAAAGCGAACCGGTTGGAATAGCTTCAATGTCCATAAGCTCACTCTGGCCAAGACGCATGATTGCACCTTTACCAAACTGGCGCTCAATCTGCTCCATTGCAGCTTCGAGAGCTTTCTGCTTCTTAGGATCTTTTGTAATATTTGATACCAGCTTTGCTGATGATGAGGCTGTTTCTTTTGCTGCGGCCATGGTTATCTCCAATAAAATTATCTTTACCTGATATGTATAATATTTATTCTATATATTATTGTCAATAATTATTTAATATATTTTTTATATTGATAAATTACACATAACAAAATACGAGTTAAAGATTTAAAAAATTTTTTCCATTATAATATGACAACTAACAATCATGTTTAAAAACCGGATCTTTTTACCCTGTTACTTGAAAAAAATTTGAGAAAGCTCATGTCTGACAGATTTGATAATGCTACACCAATGATGCGCCAGTACCTTGAAATCAAGGCCCAGTATCCTGATACCCTGGTACTTTACCGTTTAGGTGACTTCTATGAGCTTTTTTATGAAGATGCCATAAAGATTGCAAAGCTTCTTGATTTAACCTTAACAAGACGCGGCACCAATAATGGCGAACCAATTCCTATGGCTGGTGTTCCATTCCACGCTGTAGACAACTACATTGCCCGTCTTATTAAAATGGGCGAATCCTGTGTTATCTGTGAACAGATTGGCACTCCAGGTGCACAGAAGACCATGGTTCGCAAAGTCTCTAAAATTGTAACCCCCGGCACCGTAACAGATGAAGGTATAGCCCCTGACAGACAGGACAACATCATTGCCAGCATCTTTAAAGGTAAAAAGAATTATGGCCTTTCATATCTGAGCCTTGGCTCTGGTCTTTTCAAAACAGCTGTCTGCCCTGATTTAAATTCATTAAAACTCTATACAGACAGAGTCAGTCCGATCGAAATTGTGTATCCTGAGAATTTAAAGGAAATTTCATGTTTTGAAGATATTTGTTCAAAAAAGGCCCTGCCTTCATGGAATTTTGAGTTTGAAAGCTGCTACCGTCTATTATGCTCGCAGTTTTCAACTAACAGTCTTTTTGGCTTTGACGTTGAAGATCTTGAAGATGGTATCTGCGCCTCAGGAGCTCTTTTAACTTATGTCAGACAGACGCAGAATGTCTCTTTAACTCATATCAGAAACATCAGCAGAGATGACTGTTCACTAAGCGTAATTCTGGATAAATGCGCCTTAAGAAATCTCGAGCTTTTAAGTAATTTAAGAGGCGAAAAATCAGGATCTCTGTTAAGTGTTCTTGATTATGCCAAAACCCCGATGGGACAGCGACTTTTAAGAAATCTCATCGTAAATCCATTAAGAGACAACGCTAGACTTAAAAACCGTCTTGATGTGGTTGAAGCCTTAACAGAACATGACAGAGACGAACTTCTGTCGTACCTTGACAGTATTGGTGATATCGAGCGTATCGTTGCAAGAATTGGTCTTAGTTCAGCCAAGCCAAAAGATCTGGCTGTGTTAAGAGATTCTCTTTTAATTGTTCCAAAAATCAAAGAGAACCTTATAAAATCCGATAAACAGATTTTAAAGAAACTCTCTGACAGAATTGAATCTCTTGATGATATCAAGACTCTTCTTATAAGAGCTGTTTTACCTTCCCCCTCCACATTCTTAAGAGACGGTAATGTAATTGCCGGAGGCTTTAACAGTGAGCTTGACTCTTTAAGAGAGCTGATGAATGGCTCAGAAAAGCTTTTAAGCGATATTGAAGAAAGAGAAAAAGCTGCAACCGGTATTCCAACCTTAAAAGTCAACTTCAACTCAGTTCACGGCTTCTACATCGAAGTGTCAAAAGCCCAGGCTGACAAGGTTCCTGCAACCTATATCAGACGACAGACATTAAAGAACAATGAACGCTACATTACACCAGAGTTAAAGGAGCTTGAAGAAAAAGCACTGTCAGCAAAAGACAGAGCCTTAGCTTTGGAAGAGGAAATCTTCAACACTCTTATAAATACCCTGCAAAATCAGATTGATTCACTGTCAAAGCTTGCATCAAATCTTGCAATGACTGATGTTCTGTCAACTTTTGCATCCATAGCATCAGACAGAAATTATGTAAGACCAGTTCTTTCAGACAGAAAAGAAATAGTCATTGAAGAAGGCCGCCATCCTGTTATAGAAACATTAACAGACAAAGCCTTCGTTTCAAACTCAATTTCACTTGATAAAAAACGCATGCTGGTAATTACAGGTCCTAATATGGGAGGTAAATCTACCTATATGCGTCAATGCGCCTTAATCTGCATTCTTGCGCGAATTGGCTCATTTGTGCCAGCAAAGAGTGCCGTAATTGGAGATATTGACAGAATCTTTACCAGAATCGGAGCGTCAGATGATTTAGCTTCAGGACGTTCAACATTTATGGTTGAAATGGAAGAGGCTGCCTCAATTATCAATAACGCCAAAGAAAATTCTCTTGTGCTTATGGATGAGATCGGCAGAGGCACATCTACCTACGAAGGATGCGCCCTGGCTCTTGCTATTGCAGAGCATATGTGCACAGACGTAAACAGCTTTACCCTATTCTCTACACATTATCCTGAGATTGCCTCTCTGTCTTCAAAATACGAATCGATTGAAAATATCTGCTTTAAGGCTAAAGAATTAAATGGACAGATTGCCTTTATGTACCAGGCAATCAGAGGTTCACAGAACTATTCTTATGCAGTTGAGGTAGGTCAGAAAGCAGGTCTGCCTCTTAACATCATCTCAAAAGCCAAGCATTACATCGAAAATATGGAGCATTTAACCTCAAATGTAACTGCAAAGAACCTTAAAAACGAGGATGTACAAAAGGAAGATACTGTCATTTATAAGGAAAAGGACAGTGAGATTGAAAAGATAATTTCAAATACTGAGGTTAACAGTCTGACGCCAATTGAAGCTCTGGTACTTCTGTCTAAATTAAAAGAAATGCTGTAAAAACAACAGGGCCTGACATCTGATGTCAGGCCCAGTCAGTTCGTTAAAGATATTTCTTAATTTCCGTGAGGAATTGAAATGGTTGACTTATCGATGCCGTATGACTCGAAGGTCTTTCTCAAGCTCTTTAAAACCTCACTCTGGATCTGACGGACACGTTCACGGGTCAGATTAATCTTCTGACCTACATCCTCTAAGGTTAAAACCTCTTCATCATTCAGACCGAAACGGTATAAAACCACCATCTGCTGCTTTTCTGGAAGAGAATTAAACCAGTTGCGCACAATCTCAACAATTTCACGCTTGTCCACGTTCTCAAAAGGAGTCTCAAGCTTGGTATCAGGAACAACATCAAGTAAAGAAACTTCCTTATCGTCCTCGCTGCCGCGAACACTTACATCAAGAGGTGTTGTGCCCTCAAGCAGGGATAAAAGATTTCTTACCTGATCCGGATCTTTACCTGAAATGTCTGCAATATCCTGAATTGAAACAGGCTTTGTGATGTCTTTTTCCTGAAGAGATCTCTTAATCTTTAAAAGAATGTTAATCTCTTTAATTACATGAACTGGCAGTCTGACCAGACGAGACTGACACATGATAGCCTGCTCGATAGCCTGTCTTATCCACCAGGTTGCGTATGTTGAAAAACGGAAACCTCTGTCTGGTTCGAACTTCTGTACGGCGTGAATCAAACCTAAATTGCCTTCCTCAATCAGATCAAGCAGAGGAACTCCGCGTGCTCGGTAGTTCTTGGCAATCTTTACCACAAGACGAAGATTTGAGGTGATCATAAGATCGATAGAACGGCGATCACCTGCACGAGCCTTCTTGCCAACTTCTGTTTCCTGCTCAGAGGATAACAGAGGATACTTGCGGATAGAGCTGAAATAGCTTGAAAGCAGATCTGCATTGTCAGCACGCTTTGACAGGCTGTCATTCTGATCTGAATCTTTGTCCAGTACCTGAACTGAGGCTACTGCATCCTCAAAATTCTGATCACTTAATTCAACTTCATCGGTGGTATTACTCATTATGATGATCCTTACGAGTTTGTCTGATGTTTTTTATGTCATCAGATTTCTCTGATGACTTATATTATTATGGAAGATACTTTCTTGGGTTTACGGAATTACCTTTGTATCGGATCTCAAAATGCAGCTTTACTCTGTCTGCATCAGTTGAACCCATACGGGCAATTACCTGACCTTTCTTTACCTTCTGTCCTTCCTTAACCAGAAGCACATCATTGTGTGCATAGGCAGAAAGGTATTCATTATTATGATTGATAATCACAAGATTACCGTAGCCACGCAGTGCATTACCAGAATATACAACCTGGCCTTCTGCTGAAGCATTGACATTCTGGCCACGAGAACCTGCTATGTCGATACCTTTGTTATCATTGGAAAAACCTTTAATAACAGAACCCTTGGCAGGCCACATCCAGGAAATACCTGCAACCTTGGCACTCTTGCCTGAAACCACCTTAACAGGTGCCTGATTATCAATTACAGCTTTAGCAGTCTCAGTAGTGTTTACTGTTTCAGTTTTTCCTGCAACGGGAACTGTCTTAGGTTGTGAGCTTTGACCATTATTCTTTTTAATATTGTTATTCACATAGAGTTTTTGACCCTTGTATAAAGAATAAGGCTTCTTAAGGCTGTTTAATGAAACCAGCTGGGATAAGGTTAAATTATGGGTACGGGCAACTGATACAGCTGTATCGCCAGCTTTAACGATGTATATGCCGTCCTGCAGCTCTGATACCTTCTTAACTTCAGGAGTCTTAGCTGCTTGCTGTTTATCAGAAACCGCTATAGGTGCCTTTGCATTATTCAGGTAAATGGTCTGGCCAACACTGATTGAATAAGGGGATTGAATACCGTTTTCTTTTGCTAATACTCTGTAATCTTTTCCATAGCGGAAAGCAATAGAATAAAGAGTGTCTCCAGCCTTTACCTGATATGAATCAGGTGTTCTGCCCTGAACAATTACTGCAGATCCATTGTCATCTGGAACATAAGGCTTTACCACATGGGAAGTATTACTTTTGGCTAATTCTTCATCAGGAATATATGGTTTAATGGTGCCTGCGGTGGTTGCAGTTAAAGTTGAAGCTGAATTGTATCTTGAAGAAACATTCTTACTTACATGAACTGGTGCTATGTTTTCTACTGGAGCCGGATTTGCTCGTTTTGCAGTCTGAGATGTAGTGCTGCAGCCTGCAATTGCAACTAGAGCAGAACCTAATAATAGAGTAAATGCCTTTAATTTCATCTTTGCTTAATATTTTTCTTTCTGATTACTTAAACTGAGTTCTTTAATTTTTTTAATACACAATATTTTTACATAACTTTATGTATAAAAACAGATTTTAATTAGGCAATTATTTTATATACGACAAAAATCACAAACACAATGACTATTGCCCAGCCAATGCGGTCGATATATTTTGAAATTGCTTTTTCCATCTTTTCGCCGCCTAAGTAGATTACCAGCGCTTCAAGATAGAAACGAAGTCCGCGTCCGACTAAAGAAACCAGTACAAAGATAAGCACGGATAAAGATCCGCTTGTCCCTGATGCTAAAACGCTTTCACAAGCTACAAGTCCCGTAGTTACGGCAATTACCTTGTAAGGAACAGGGGTAAAAGCTCCGATAAAGACCATCAGAATTCCAAATTCACCGGTTAGCCATGAACGAACCACTTCCATATGATGCTCATAATGGAAAAAGGCAATGGCTCTTGCAACGTATGGATCATAAAGGTAGTACCCCAGATAATAGCCTACAATGGCGCCTAACACTGAAGTTACAACAGTTAAGGCTGCATAGTAGAATGCCCTGTTTCGCTTGCTTACACACATTGGCAACAGCATCACATCTGCAGGGATCGGCCAGAAGATGGACTCGCAAAATGAATTAAGGCACATAAAGGAAGTTGCCAGACGATGATTTGTAAGCCTGATGCAGTATTCGTAGATTTTAGAAAAGATCTTCATGCTAAACCTTCTTCAAAAGAACAACAGACTCTACAGCAATACCTTCCTTTCTTCCGGTAAACCCTAATTTTTCTGTAGTGGTTGCCTTTATGGAAACGCAACCTAAATCAATTTCAAGATCAGCTGCCACATTTTTCCTCATCTGTTCCTCATATGGAGCCATTTTTGGAGCCTGAGCCATAATTGTAGTATCCGAGTTTACAACCACATAGCCAAGCTCGTGTACTTTCTTTACCACATCGCGAAGCAGGATACGGCTGTCTATATTCTTGAATTTATCATCATTGTCAGGATAAAAATGTCCAATGTCTCCTAAGGCAAGAGCTCCTAAAAGGGCATCAGAAATGGCATGAAGGACCACATCACCATCAGAATGAGCAATCAGTCCCTGTTCGTAAGGCACCTTCACACCACCTAAGCAGCATGGACCTTCCCCACCAAATTTATGTACATCAAAACCATGACCGATTCTAAACATTTAATATCCTTAACAAATAAAACTCTAATCTCTATTCTTTGATGAGAAGTCTGGCCATATTCAGATCTTCTCTTGTGGTAAGCTTGAAGTTGTCTGCACTTCCTTCAACAATTTCAACAACAAAACCAGATAGTTCTAAAGCTGAAGCATCATCTGTGATGGCAAGATTGTTTTCAAAAGCATAATTTAATGACTGCTTTAAAAGATCAAGCCTGCAAAGCTGTGGAGTATAAGCTCTGAAAAGATTTTTACGAGGTACTGTTTTAACGATTTTTCCGTCTTCAACCAGCTTTATGGTGTCAGTTACGGCACAGGCTAAAATAGCTCCCTGGGTTTTTCCGTCAGCCTTTAAACAGAGCTTATCAAGATCTTCTTTTAAAATCAGAGGTCTGGCTGCATCATGAACCATAACATACTCGGTTGTGCACAGGGCAAGACACTCTCTTACGGTATCTGAGCGTTCCTTGCCACCAGGACCTTTAATTACTCTTTGCCTGTCAAAATTGAGACTGTCAAAATACTCATCTGTATCAGATACACCGACAATAATTCTGCCAACGCGCTCGCAGCGCATCAGAGCCTTTACTGTATGTTCTAACACTGTTGCAGAATGAATAAGAGCGTACTGCTTGGGAATGTTAAGCTGCATCCTTTTGCCGACACCGGCTGCAGGCACAACCACATCAATGAGGGAGCTTTGCATGTGAGGCTCCTTGAAATGCTATTTGGATTCAGATTTATCGATAACGCGGTAAAATTCTTCGTTTGGCTTTACCATGCCAAGTTCGGAACGTGCAAGCTCTTCAATAACGCGATTTCCCTGTTTCAAATCTGAAATCTCGTCTTCAAGAGCCTGATTGCGAAGCTCGTATTGTTTGGTCTTATTAGCGACATGTTCGAGCTTCGCCTGCATATGATCCTGCTGCACCACTCCATTTCTACCAAAATAGACGTCATAGCTTAAATAGCCGATAACCAGAAGAAGAAGCAGTGCAAAAAGTTTCATTAGTGCTTATCCTGATATTCCTTAGCAGCCTTGATAAATCCTGCAAACAGAGGGTGACCCTGTCTTGGATTTGAGGTGAACTCAGGATGGAACTGAACACCGATAAACCATGGGTGGTTAGGGTTCTCAACAATTTCAACAAGCTTGTTGTCAGTTGATAAACCTGCAACCTTAAGGCCAGCATCAGTTATCTTGTTAATTAAGGTATTGTTTACCTCATAACGGTGACGATGACGCTCTACGATGTCATCCTTGCCGTATAACTTGCGAACTAATGAATCTGCCTTTAAGTGGCATAACTGACCGCCAAGACGCATGGTACCACCAAGGTCAGACTTGTCAGAACGCTTTTCAACCTTACCTGATTCATCTTTCCACTCAGTGATCAGAGCAACTACAGGGTATGGAGATTCAGGATCAAACTCTGTTGAATTTGCCTTCTCAAGACCTGCTACGTTGCGAGCGTACTCAATTAAGGCAACCTGCATGCCAAGGCAGATACCAAGATATGGAATGTTGTTCTCACGGGCATACTTGGCAGCTAAAATCTTGCCTTCTACACCACGCTTGCCGAAGCCGCCTGGAACCAGGATAGCATCGAGACCTTCTAATACCTGCAGGCCCTTTACCTCAACATCCTCTGAATCGATGTACTTGATGTGAACAGCCAGACGGTTCTTTAAGCCACCGTGCTTTAATGCCTCGTTTACAGACTTGTAGGCATCATGAAGCTCAACATACTTACCAACCATACCGATGGTTACTTCACCTACGGTATTTGCCTGCTGGTAGAGTACCTGCTCCCAATCTGACAGATCAGCCTCTGGAGCATTCAGGTGGAAACGGTTGATTACGAACTCATCTAAGTACTGGCTCTTTAATAAAGCAGGGATCTTGTAGATTGAGTCTACATCCTTCATGTTGATAACAGCACTTTCGGATACGTTACAGAACATGGCAATCTTATGACGTTCATGAGCTGGAATACCCTGCTCTGAACGGCAGATAAGAATATCAGGCTGAATACCGATTGATAAGAGTTCCTTTACTGAGTGCTGAGTTGGCTTGGTCTTAACCTCGCCTGAAGTCTGCAGATATGGAACTAAGGTTAAGTGCATGAATAATGCATTCTCACGGCCAATATCAACTGCCAGCTGACGAATAGCCTCTAAGAATGGTAATGATTCGATATCACCTACGGTACCGCCGATTTCAACCAGGGTAATGTCATTGCCTTCAGTACCTGAGAGAATTCTCTCCTTGATGGCATTGGTAATATGAGGAATAACCTGGATGGTGGCACCTAAGTAGTCACCGCGACGCTCTTTACGGATCACGTCTGAATAGATGCGACCTGTAGTGAAGTTATTCTTCTTTGACATCTTAGAATTGATGAAACGCTCATAGTGACCTAAATCAAGATCAGTCTCAGCGCCGTCCTCGGTAACGAAAACTTCACCATGTTGGATTGGGCTCATAGTACCTGGATCAACGTTGATATAAGGATCAAGTTTCATGATGGTTACTTTTAAGCCGCGAGCTTCAAGTACTGCTGCTAATGATGCGCCAGCAATACCTTTACCTAAAGAAGAAACTACACCGCCGGTTACGAATATAATCTTAGGAGATGAGGACATAAAGACTCCACAATTAAGTTTAACTTTAAGTGCACTATTGTACCATATATGAACAAAGATCGATCTTAAAATTAATCTTAAAAAAGTTCGGTTTTTCAATAAAGTCATATTTAGATTGCCATGAGGCAATCTAAAAAAGTGGTTAGAGCTTTTTACATTATAGACGTTTGGCAGAATGAACTTTAGGAAGCTCTTTTAACTTTGCGATGGTGCGCTTTAGAACAGGTATTGAAATCACTAAAAGATCAAGCTCTACAATGCAGAGATCCTTACGGCTGTCAACTGTGGAGCGAACAGCCAGAGCATTCATCTTTTCATTAGAAACTACTGTTGTCACATCGCGCAGGAATCCCGGGTAGTCGTCACCTGTAACCTTTACTGTAACAGTGTAACCTTTATTCTCCACATTCTCGCCCCAGGCAGCATCAACAACTCTTTCTGGGAATAGCTCAATCATTCGTTTAAACTTCAGACAGTCTTTTCTGTGAACAGAAATTCCTCTTCCCTGAGTTACGAAACCTATAATTTCATCCCCTGGAATTGGCTGACAGCACTTTGCCATATGAGTCATCAAATCACCGACTCCATCAACCACAATGCCACTCTTGGCCTTGCTCTGCTTTAATATTTCCTGAGCTGCAGGCTTTAATCTTGTGATTTCATCGATGTTGGTTTCAACCTCTTCACTTTCCTGTTTTGGAAGAGCGTTATTAATGATAGAAATAATAATGTTTACACCGATATCTCCGGCACCAACATTGGCAAAAAGGTCGTCAACAGTTTTCAAGTTGAATCTTGAGAGCTTGTCCTTTAAAGCTGAAGCCACCTGCTCTTTGTTTAAAGGCAGAGCAAGCTTTGCCACTTCAGCGCAAATGAGCTCTTCACCTGTCTGGCGGTTATGTTCATAATCAACCTTTCTGAACCATGACTGTACCTTATTGCGGGCCTTTGCGGTTTTCAGGAAGCCATTGTCAGCCTTAATCCAGTCACGGGAAGGATTAGGATTTTTCTGAGTAATGATTTCAACCGTCTGACCGGTTTTTAAATTGTAGGTGTAAGGAACAATTCGACCGTCTACTTTAGCACCGATACAGCGGTGACCGACCATGGTATGAACGGTATAGGCAAAATCAAGCGGAGTAGATCCTGTTGGCAAATCAATTACTTCTCCACTTGGGGTAAAGACGTAAACTCTGTCTTCAAAAACCTGAGTTTTAAATTCATCTAAAAGAGAGCCAGACTGAACCATATCATCGCGCCAGGAAAGCAGCTTGCGAAGCCAGTTAATTCTGTCTTCGACTCCCTGACTCTGGGAGTTGCCCTCTTTATATTTCCAGTGAGCAGCCACACCAAGCTCGGCAGAGTTGTGCATCTGCTCGGTTCTTATTTGAATTTCAACAACCTTGTGACCTTCACCGTAAACTACAGTATGAATTGACTGATATCCATTTGGTTTAGGATTGGCAATATAATCATCAAACTCCTTCTGGACATGCTCAAATCTGGTATGAATAGCACCTAAAGCAGCATAGCAGTCCTGGAGCTTTGGCACTAGAATACGTACCGCGCGGATGTCGTAGAGCTCATTGAAAGCAAGATGTTTTTTCATCATCTTCTTATAGATACTGTAAATATGCTTTGGTCTTCCATATACAGTACCTTCGATTCCCTCTTCCTTTAAGATCTCTTTCAAATTCTCTACGAAATTAGCAATATACAGTTCACGGTCAACACGTCGTTCACCTAAATCTTTGGCAATTTCCTTGTATTTTTCTGGCTCAAGGAATTTAAAGGCAAGATCTTCTAATTCCCACTTTAACTGACCAATGCCAAGTCTGTTTGCAAGTGGAGCATAGATGTTGGAGACTTCCTTTGCTATGGCAAAACGGACCTCAGGATCATCGTTTTTTGCAGCTCTGATAACAGCAATTCTTTCAGCAAGCTTGATAATTACAGCCCTTACATCCTGCACCATGGCAAGGATCATGCGACGGACTCTGTCGACGCGCTCTTCTGCAGCATCAGAAACTGTTAAGGTCTGCAGAGAACGGATTGCTTCCATATCCTGTACGGCTAATAACAGAGTAGCAATTGAATCACCATACTCAGCTTTCACATCTTCAAGCTTTAAGAAGCTGTTTTCATAGGCCGGGTACATAATTGAAACCAGAATGGATGGCAGATCCATATTAAGTCCCATTAAAATACCCACAATTTCAGAGGATAAATGATTGTATTTGCTTACAAGATCTTCAGGATTTACGAAGTCCTCTGCAACCTCAGACTTTTTCAGGCACTCAAGAACGAATTCACTGGTCTTACGGATAGACTCCTTGTTCTCATGAGGCAGAGTAAGCTCGTCTACCCACTTGTTAAAATCAAATGAGGCATCGTGTGTCTGTCTAATTGCAACCATTTTTCATCCTTAAAGCCTGAAGCATTGGCTTGGGCTTTTTAATCCATTAAGGAAAACTCTAAAACCATCTCGACATGAGTGGTTCTTGGGAACATATCGCAAACGCCCCATGATGTTATTTTATAACCACTGTTAACTAATTCAACAGCATCTCTTGATGCTGCCAGAGGATTGCATGAAATAAGAACAATCTTTTTAACCTTATTATTTGAATTATCAGATTTATTTTTTGCTCTTTTGGCTAAAAATAAAGTTGCTCTTTTTGCACCGGAACGGCCAGGATCCATTACTACCGCATCATAAGGAGCTTTAGCCCAGGTCTGATTTTCAAAAAGTTCTTCAAGATCTGCAACTTCAAAGGAGGCATTTGAAAGACCTGCATTTTTTGCATTTTCTCTGGCATCCTCAATCATCTTGAAGACAATATCAACGCCAACTACACAAGCTCCGGCTTTTGCTATTGGCATGGCAAAGTTACCAAGACCGCAGAAAAGATCCATTACTCTAAGGCCAGGTGCTGGTTTAATCATATCAAGTACAGTAGAGAGCATCTTTTCGTTAATTTCACTGTTTACCTGTACAAAAGATGATGGCTTGCAGTTAATTCTGACCCCGGCTGAAGTGATATATAAATCCTCCATAGATCCTGCAACAAAACGCTCTCGGGTAGTTTCAACCTTTGAGATTTCACGTTTATCCTTGTATGGCTCAATTACAGAAATAACAAGGTCATTTTCCTTTCCAAACTCTCTTAATTTGTTCTCATCAGCCTCAGGAAGAGCAACTGTTATTCTAAAGAGAATTGCAAGAGCTCCGTCTGAATCTAAAAACTCAACATGGCCAACCTTATCTTTTACAGAAAGTGTATTTAAAAGCCTGTTTACAGGCACAATGAATTTATTGATTCTGTCTGTTAAGGTTACACAACTCTCAACCCTTACAAGTGCATGGCTCTTTTCCTGTCTGTAACCTAAATAGAGCTTGCCATGATCTCCTCTTACAGCAAAACGACAGGCTCTGCGGTAATGAGTGCTGTTACCTGAATGAACAAAGGATGGTCTTCCTATATCCTGGTTAATGGATTTTGAAAACAGACGGATAATTCCTTCAACTTTTGAGTTAATCAGCATGTCTGAAGGTACATGCTGCATAGAACAGCCTCCGCAGGTTCCACTTACAGGACAGTCACTTTCGAGTCGGTTTTCTGCTCTTTTTATAATCTTGGTGATCTTTGCATTTACAATACGCTGTTTTTTAAGATCAACATCAGGACTTACCTGAACATTTGCAACTTCTGTTGGCATCAGACCATCGACAAAATAGACCTTATCACCTTCTTTGGCGACGCCTCTGCCCTGCAGATCAAGATCTGTACAGGTAACCTTTACGGCTTTTGGTGCCTTATCTTTTTTAGCGGGTTTGTAAAAAGTAACCATTATTATTTCACCGTTAAATATTGAGCATAAAGTTCTCTGCTTTGCAGAGCTTTGCCGTTTAATAGAGAGTCGATGACAGTTTTATTAAGTGTCTTTAATAAACTTAACTTACTTTTATCAAAATAAGAATCAGTCTCTAAAGCACCATGAGCTCTGGTATTAAGGTACTGTTTAAGTTCAATCAGGTCGCATCCTTTAAAAGTATAGGACTCATGGAGATTATCAAGCACAAAACCATGGTTTAAGGAGTAAAAATAATGCTCGTTTCCATCAAGCTCACTACCATCAGCACATTCATAATTAATTGAATAACCAAGACTTTCAATTAAATCAGCCTCAAAATCTCTTAAAATCAGAGCTTCACTGTCACTTCCTTCAAGACGTTCTAGAGTTTTAATATAGGAGGCAAACAGTTTCGGATCCGACTCTGTTACCTTTACAAGGTTCATCATCAGCTCATTTGCATAAATTGCACTGAACAGTCTTGGAATTTCAAAATGAAATGCCGGCCTTTGCAGATAGGCTTCCTTAAGAGAAAAAAGGGAACTTTTTCCTTTGGACAATGATAGCTTTAAAAGAGCATAGGGCTGATATATTCCACGAGCTCTTGAAGAGACCTTTTTGGAGATCCTTGCAACAGCACTGATGCGTCCATAGTTAAGCGTGTAAAGCTCAACTAACAGAGAGTTTTCCTGATAGGGTCTGGTATGCAGAATAACACCAGGCTCTGAATCTATACTAAGCCCCATTAACTTGTAAAATCGTCGTAGCCCAAACTCTTTAAAGCTCTGGCATCATCAGACCAGCCAGCCTTAACCTTAACAAAAAGACGGAGGAAAACCTTATTATCAAACAGCTTTTCCATGTCCTTTCTAGCTTCAGTTCCGATCATCTTGATACGGCTTCCGCCTGCGCCAACCACCATCTTTTTCTGACCGTCGCGTTCAACTAAAATTGCAGCAGAAATTCTTAAAAGCTTCTCTTCTTCCTTGAATTCCTCAATTTCTACAGTTGACTCATATGGAAGTTCATCTCCCATCTGACGCATCAGTTTTTCGCGCACAATTTCAGCTGCAAGGAATCTTGAAGAGCGATCGGTAATACTGTCATCAGGGAACATATGGTCACCTTCTGGCAGAGCATCATGAATCAGCTGCTTTAAGATATGCAGATTGGTACCGCGCAAAGCTGATACCGGAACAATATCCTTAAAGGTAATAGACTTTGAAAGACGGTCAATTAAAGGCAGCAGAGTTTCCTTGTCAGCAATGGTATCAACCTTGTTGATTACCAGAACAACAGGAGCACCTGACTGCTTTACTCTATGAAAAGCCATCTCATCATCATCAGTCCATCGGTTAGGATCGATTACCATCAGCACCAGCTCCACATCACCTAAAGCACTTTCAGCAGCTCTGTTCATCAGATGATTGATTGCTTTCTTCTCCTCACGATGAAGACCTGGAGTATCAACATAAACAGCCTGATACTCGCCTTCGGTGTCAATACCCATCACACGGTTGCGGGTAGTCTGAGGCTTTCTTGAAGTAATAGAGATTTTCTGACCGATAAGGTGGTTCATCAAAGTTGATTTACCAACATTAGGTCTGCCGATAATAGCCACAAAACCAAAATGATTCATATTAACTCCGACCACTTCTTTGATTGTTCTTTAAGTACTCGAGTACCAATCCAGCAGCATTCTGCTCTGCCTTGCGACGGGACAGACCTTCACCGGTCATGACAGGAACTCCGGTTACGGTTGCAGATACCACAAAGATCTGCTCATTGTCAGATCCCTTGATTTTTTCAACCTTGTAAACAGGCAAAGGCTTGTGCATTGACTGTAAAAGTTCCTGCAAAGTTGATTTGTGATCTTTCTGATTAACATCAGGCTTGATTGTTTCGAGTCTTGAGGCAAACCACTTAAGCACAATCTGACGTACATGAGCAAAATCTTCATTGGTGTCAATAAACATGGCACCGATGATTGATTCAACCGCATCTGCAATCAGAGAGTCACGGCGAAAACCGCCAGTCTTAAGTTCTCCTGGCCCTAATCTTAAACAGTTACCGATTCCAAATTCTCTTGCCATCTCAGCTAAAGTAGTTTCACGAACCAGAGTCGAACGCATTCTGGTTAAATCGCCTTCAGGGCACTTTGGGAATCTGTCATAGAGATCTTTTGCGATGACCATACCCAAAATGGAATCCCCAAGATACTCAAGGCGCTCATTGTGTACTGAGCCATAGCTTCTGTGTGTTAATGCCTGATCCAGAAGCGCAATATTCTGGAATGCATAGCCTAATCTTAATTCAAGATTCTGCAGTTCCATTACATTGAATTTATCAGCCATCTTTAATCAATACCGCCGATTCTGTCAAAACGAACTGCTGATGGGATCCAGGTTGGAAGCGCATCATCGCTCTTACGGTTAAATTCTAAAGAAAGCCATATGCCCTTGGTCTTTCCCACAATATTCTCAAAAGGAACAAAGCCCCAGAAACGTGAATCAGCGCTGTGGTCACGATTATCGCCCATTACAAAGTAACAGTTCTCTGGAACCTTGAAGTGACCTTCTGGTGTGCCGCCGATTGGAAGTCTGGCTGCATTAGGATCAATTAAAACCTTATGAGTACCGATACCTTCAAAAGTCTCAGCGTACTGTTCATAACTCTCATCAAAACCCATCATGGTTTCATAGCTCTTGGTACCGTCTCGCTGCATGGTGATAAGCTCAGGAACGGCATCTTCAGGAGCATCAGCCTTTAAAAGGTATAAATGCTTGTCCTGATAAATAACAGTATCGCCAGGAAGACCAATCACGCGCTTAATGTAATCAGTGGTCTTATCTTTTGGATACTTGAACACAACCACATCACCGCGCTCTGGAACTGAGGTATCAATAAGCACGTTGTTTGTAAGCGGGTTGCGGATTCCGTAACTTAACTTTGAAACAACGATAAAATCACCAGGCTCTAAAGTTGGCTGCATAGATCCGGATGGAATTCTAAAAGGCTCAACAATGAATGATCTGAAGATGAAGACAAATAAAATCACTGTAAACAGAGAACCTGCCTGACCTACTATGGTATTTGGCTCAAGCATCTTCTTGCACTCTTTTTTAGAAAGAGGCTTATTCTGCTCTGAAGCAGCCTTTTTAGCACCTTCTAAAACCTGCTTTCTCTTTGGCAGGAGCACCTTTGTGTCATACACATAAGCTACACCAGTGATTACTGTTGCTAAAAGAAGGATCCATGCAAACAGATTTTCAAAAACTGCATCCATAATCTTATTCCTTACCTACCTTTAAAATTGCCAGGAATGCATCCTGTGGAACTTCCACCTTACCAAGCTGCTTCATACGCTTCTTACCAGCCTTCTGCTTTTCAAGAAGCTTTCTCTTACGGGTTATATCACCACCGTAACACTTGGCCAGCACGTCTTTACGCAGTGCCTTTACAGTACATCTTGCGATAATCTGAGAACCGATGGCAGCCTGAATTGCGATATCAAACATCTGACGGGGAATTACTTCCTTCATCTTCTCGACAACGGCTCTACCGCGGGACTGAGCAACAGAACGGTGCAGAATAATAGCCAGAGCATCCACTCGCTCTGAAGCAATTAAAATATCCATTCTGATTAAGTCATCGGTGTTAAAACGCTTGAAGCTGTAATCAAGTGAAGCATAGCCACGGGAAGCTGACTTGATTCTGTCAAAAAAGTCTAAAACCACTTCAGACATTGGAATATCATAGGTTAAAGCAACCTGCTGAGCGTGATACTCAAGACCTACCTGAATACCACGTTTCTCCTGACAGATCTTCATAATAGGACCGACATACTCAGGAGGCATAAGCATACGGCATTCTGCAATCGGCTCACGAATTTCAGCGATATTTGAAATTGGAGGAAGATTTGCAGGAGAATCAATATGAATGATTTCGCCGTCAGTCTTTAAGATCTCATAAACTACTGTTGGAGCGGTGGTAATGAGATTTAAGTTATACTCGCGCTCTAATCGCTCCTGAATGATCTCCATGTGCAGCATGCCTAAGAAGCCGCAGCGGAAACCGAAACCTAAAGCCTTTGAGTTTTCTGGTTCAAAGAACAGTGAAGCATCATTAAGAGATAATTTCTCTAATGCCTCTCTAAAGGCGTTATAGTCCTCGGTATCAACCGGGAACATACCTGCGTAAACCTGAGGCTTTACCTTCTGGAAACCAGGAAGAGGTTCTGTTGCTGCAGGCTTTACGTGAGTGATGGTATCACCTACAGGTGCAGCATGGACTGACTTGATATCACATACAACCCAGCCTACTTCACCGCAGTTTAATACATCCACTCTTACTCTCTTAGGAGTTGAAATACCAAGATTCTCAACTTCCCATGAAGTGCCAACAGACATAACCTTAATCTTGTCATGACGGCGCAGAGTACCATTTTTAACTCGAACCAGAGCAACCACACCAAGATAGTCATCAAAATATGAATCGATGATAAGAGCCTGCAGCGGACCGTCCGGATCACCTTCAGGAGCTGGAATTGAGGTTACAATTCTCTCTAATACATCATCTACACCTACACCGGTCTTTGCTGAACACTTGCATGCATCCTGAGCCTCAATACCGATAAGATCTTCAATTTCATCGATAGCTCTCTGTGGATCTGCAGAAGGAAGATCAATCTTGTTTAATACAGGAATAACCTCTAAATCAAGATTAACAGCCTGATAGCAGTTGGCCAGAGTCTGAGCTTCTACACCCTGACTTGCATCAACAACTAAAAGCGCACCTTCGCAGGCAAATAAAGAACGGGATACCTCGTATGAAAAGTCCACATGACCTGGGGTATCGATGAAATTAAGCTCGTAGGTTTTGCCGTCTCTTGCCTTGTACTTTAAAGTAACAGCCTGAGCTTTAATGGTAATTCCTCTTTCACGCTCAATGTCCATATTGTCTAAAACCTGAGCGGTCATTTCACGATCTGATAAGCCGCCGCACATCTGAATGAATCTGTCAGACAGTGTAGATTTACCATGATCAATGTGTGCAATCACAGAGAAATTTCTCACTAAAGAGCGATCAAAAACTTCTGCCATATAATTCCTAAAATAAGCCTGTTTAATACAAATTGAGTGTTTTGGGAATATACAATATGAGTTCCTAAAACTGTTAGATATTTTATCAGTTTACATCGTATTTTTAAACGAAAATCGTTAGGCCAGACTTCTATTTTTCAATCAGAAAATCTGATGTGTAAAAGCGTATTTATAGAAAATAATTTATCTTTATAATCAACATGTAAAATCAGATCATTACTTAAATAAATCTTTCTTTTTCATAATCTCAAGCCTCTGAGGCTCAATAAAAAGTTCTGTAACACCATTGAGCTGAAAATAAAAAGTTTTTCCTGTCACTTTTTTGCAGGTAACATCTTTTAGAATTTCATCATCGCATTCAAAGCTGTTAGGACACAAACAAGCCTCATATTCAGTATTTCAGACTAAATTTTCATCAGAAATCAAATCTGTCTGAAAAGGTAGTCTGTACAAAGAATTTCGTTTAAAACAGATTTGAAACAGAAGATGATCATGACCTGTTATAAAAAACAGATTATCAATACAGACAAGCAATGCCTGTTATCACCTGAATGATAAGTAGAGTTGTTAATATAATCATGACAAAAGCATAACAGGTCAGAGCCTGTGCTCTAACCTGAATACAGATTATCAGCGTTACTTAGGCAGGATCTTGGATAAAACGAGCATAGACAACTCAAGCGGAATTTCACCTACAACTGCATATTCATAATTATCCTTTGCAGCTCTGAAAACTGTAAGTGTACCGTCAGTTGCGGTTGGAACAGATACTGCGGTTTTGGTGTTTCTGTATACTCTGAAACTTACAAGACCGTCAGAAAACTCCTGATAGGAGATATTCTTGCCGTCAGGAAATTTCTGGGTTGAAGTTGCCTTGATTTTAAAATTGGATGGAATTGTAAGCTCTCGCCAGACCATACTTGAAGATGAAACCCTCTTTGGAGAGAGCTTTTCAACTCTGTCAAAGGTCTCATCAGTAAGTGAATACTTATCTGAACTGCCAGCATGCACTGCAGTTACAGTAAATTTTGCTCTTACAATCTGTTCAGGAGAAACCACTGCCAGTTCAACAGGAAGAGATGTATCTTCATCACGGGCAACAACAAAACTGTAACGCATCTCATCTACTGGAGACAGTCTCATCATGGCAACCAGACGACCTGCCAGTCTGGTACGTCCAAGCATGGTACATTCATATCCTTCAAGTCTGGTCTTATCTGAGAAAAGTTTGTCCCAGATTAGAGTCTGATGCCATGAAAGAATACCAATGAAAGACTGACTGTGGTTGAAATCAAAGCCCTTTCCGTTACGCAGAGCATATCCTTCAACTTCATTGTTCAGCGTTTTCCAGGTGCTGTAGGAAATTCCATTAACAGATGCATGATCTAAGGAAAATGGCTCAACATTTAAAGATGCAGAGTCTATTACTGTAGCCTCAAAGTTACTCTTTGAATAGGCTTTCTGGACAGAAGCAAAATCGACCATACACTGATCGGCTGCAGCTGATGGAGATGTATTAAAAAATAAAACCGCAATGACGGCTGCCACAGCGGTTTTTGTAAAATTCATTTTCATAGTTCTTACTAATTAGCGGCAGTATCGAATATATAACCTCTAATGTAATTGTTAATGCGTTCAACTTCAAGCTGTTGCTGCTTTTTAATCTCAGCATCGTTAAGCTTGGCAGAATTTTCTTTCTTTACAGAATGTTTTTCATCTGCAACAGTCACTGGATTTGCTTTTTGTGATGAGTAGCTTGCAAGAGACACATCGCTGATGCTGCCTAAGGTTGCTGCAGTTGACTCTGAAAGAGAATCATCTACATTCATAACCTGATAACCAATGATGGTAACAGCTGCAACTGAAGCTGCCAAAGCGGCCTGGGTAAGACCAAAACCAATCTTCTTGAAGGCAAACTTAATGGTTTCAAAGGCTGAGGTCTGAATTTCAGCCTGATCATCTAATACTTTTTCAGGAACGATATTTTCTTTTTCAATCTGAGCCATAACAGAGGATGCTATGGAAAGATTTACTTCTTTTGGAAGATCGTTGCGTAATGCGGCACCGATAAGTGCAAAATCCTCTAACTGAGATTTATCTTCAGCATTAAGCTCAATATTTTCTGGTAAATTCTCGCCATCAAAAAGAGCACTGTTGAGTTCTGCTCTTTCTAACTGTTCTGAATTCATCATACTTACTCCTGATACTTGCAAAGTTTACAGCTTTTTCATTCTCTCTTCGATAAACTGTCGGGCTCTGAAGATTCTTGAACGTACCGTTCCAACTGGAACCTTCATCAGATCTGCCATATCCTCATATGACATTCCTTCAACTTCTCTTAAGGTAATTGCCTGACGCAGTTCCTCTGGAAGTTCAGCCATCGCATCGAAGATAACCTGCTGTAATTCTTGCGATTCTATAATTCTATCTGGCGTATCCTTGTAGGTTAACGCACCCTGCTTATCCACACTTTCAAACTCTTCAGCATCCACATCAAGATGATTCTGATGCTTTGAATTTGACTCCAGGTATGTCTTAGCGGCGTTTACCACAATCCTGTACAGCCAGGTGTAAAAAGAGCTTTCTCCGCGAAAAGTATTTATTGCCTTATACGCTTTGATAAAGGACTCCTGGGCTACATCTGAAGCATCTGCACTGTTTCCGACAAATTTTGAAATAATCTGCAGTACCTTGTGCTGATACTTTATTACCAGGATGTTGTAGGCATTTACATCGCCCTCCTGCACCCTCTTTACGATGGCTTCATCAGAAGAAGCTAATTTTTTATCGTTCAGGGATGACATCCTTTATGCACCTTTTAACTATTTGACCTTGAGTTTTTAAAAAAGTTCAAAAATTTTTTTATATTTTAAAAAATATTTCAAAAAAGACTGTTTTTCTTTTTTCTATTATACATTAGAGAGCACTTGGCAAAAAAATATTAAACGCACAATTTTGAAAAATATGAATAAATATTCATCTAAAACCGATGTACAAAATTCTCAAAAAAATATTAATCACAGCTCTTTTCAGCATTATTTTTATAAACAGGAATTACAGAATTTTATCTTCCTCACAGACTGAA